>ENA-UONX01000023-UONX01000023.1-human-gut-metagenome-genome-assembly--contig:-P74old-NODE-23-length-248596-cov-21.928430_pt1 | contig 248596 bp, 162 predicted proteins | sample MGYA00242466_ERZ724013 | MGnify/ENA metagenome assembly ERZ724013 | reverse complement strand
AAGAAACTTATAACTGAATCCTGTTTCCATTTACACAAAATTTTGGACAGTGTCCGGGGCTGATTGCTTTATAATCCTTTTATGCTTTCTTCTTGGTATATTTTCCTCGTTTCGGTTTAGCTGGAGCTGATGCAGCTTTCTCGCTCTGCAATTTGATGATTTCCATGCAGGCGTCCAAGTTTAAATCTTCCGGAACGATATCCTTTGGGATTTTGTAATTACTGCCTTTATAAGCAATGTAAGGACCATATCTTCCGTTCATGATTTCCAGCTCAGGTTCTTCGTCGAACTTCTTGAGGTGCTTCTTTGCTTCTGCTTCCGCTTTTTCTTTTATTAATTCCAAAGCCTCTTCTAATTCTATTTCCATCGGATCTACGCCTTTGGGAAGTGAAGTATAAGTTCCGCTGTAATAAATGTACGGCCCGAAACGCCCGGCATTGACAGTAACCGTTTTGCCTTCATGCTCACCAAGGGTACGAGGTAACTTAAACAGCTCCATTGCTTCCTCTAAAGTGATTGTTTCGATGGATTGACCTTTCTTTAAAGGAGAGAAGCGGGGCTTTTCTTCATCTTCAGCACTTCCAATTTGTACTACAGGGCCAAAACGTCCGATTTTGACGCTTACAGGCTTGCCGCTAACAGGGTCATCTCCTAATATGCGTTCTCCAGTCTTGTGTGCATTTTTGGCAGCGAGAGTACTTTCCACGGATGGATGGAAGGTTTTATAGAACGTCTTCATGATAGTCGTCCATTTTGTATCTCCCTCGGCAATCTCATCAAATTGCTTTTCTACACTGGCTGTGAAGTTGTAATCCATGATGCTGGGGAAGTACTGTGTCAGGAAGTCAGTCACTACTGTACCTGTATCTGTAGGTAGCAGTTTTGCTTTTTCTGCTCCGGTGATCTCAGTACGGGTGGCATCTGTGATTTTGTCTTTCTTCAGAGTAATTACATTGTATGAACGTTCCTCACCTGTTTTATCTCCTTTTTCTACGTACTCACGTTGTTGAACGGTAGAGATCGTAGGCGCATAAGTAGAGGGACGACCTATCCCTAATTCCTCCAGTTTGCGCACCAAGCTTGCTTCTGTATAGCGGGGTGGATGTTGTGTAAAGCGTTCAGTGGCAGTAATGTTCTGATACTCTAACTTCTGACCTTTCTTTAACGGTGGCAGCAGATGAGTTTCATCTTCCTGTTCCACATCGTCATCATAAGATTCTCTGTATACACGCAGGAAACCGTCGAATTTCACAACTTCTCCCGTGGCACTGAAAGCCTCGGATGTATTGCTTATACTGATGGTCGCTGTTGTCTTTTCCAGTTCGGCATCTGCCATTTGAGAAGCAATGGTACGTTTCCAGATCAGATCGTATAGTTTCTTTTCTTGTGCACTACCTTCTATCTGTGCATTCTCCATATATGTGGGACGGATAGCCTCATGCGCTTCTTGTGCTCCTTTGGTCTTGGTGCTGAAGTGGCGTGGATGTACATATTTGTCTCCCATCATATTGGCAATGGCTTCTTTGCTGCCGTTGATGGCGAGTTCCGATAAGTTTACGGAGTCGGTACGCATATAAGTAATACGTCCTGATTCATACAACCGTTGAGCTACCATCATCGTTTGTGCTACAGTGAAGCCGAGTTTGCGTGCGGCTTCCTGTTGCAAAGTAGAAGTCGTGAACGGTGCAGCCGGGCTCTTCTTTACCGGACGTGTCGTAATATCTTCAATGGTAAATATTGCCGATTGGCAGCTTTCCAGGAGCTTCTGCGCCTCAGCTTTGGTCTTAAGGCGGTGTGCAAGTTCCGCCTTCATCTCAACGAGTTTTCCGTCAGTGTCGGGAACAAGGAAAACAGCAGTGACTTTATAAGATGCTTCACTTTGGAAAGCATGTATTTCACGTTCACGCTCTACAATGAGCCGTACGGCTACAGATTGTACACGTCCGGCAGAGAGTGCGGGTTTCACTTTTTTCCATAATACGGGAGAAAGTTCAAAACCTACAATACGGTCAAGAATGCGGCGTGCCTGCTGGGCATTGACAAGATTGATATCAATATTGCGTGGTTGCTCGATAGCTTTCAGTATAGCGGTTTTGGTGATTTCATGGAATACGATACGTTTGGTATGTTCCGGTTCCAGTTTTAGTACTTCATACAAGTGCCAGGCGATGGCTTCTCCCTCGCGGTCCTCATCGGAAGCCAACCATACGGTATCAGCATCTTTAGCTTCAGCTTTCAGTGTCTTAACCAGTGCTTTCTTATCTTCCGGAATTTCATAGTCCGGTTCAAAGTTTTTTTCAACGTCAATGCTGAATTCTTTCTTCTTCAAGTCGCGTATATGACCATAGCTGGAAAGAACTTTAAAATCTTTTCCCAGGAACTTTTCAATTGTTTTTGCTTTTGCCGGTGACTCGACAATGACAAGGTTTTTTGGCATAAATTTCTGTTTTATAGTGGCTCCTGCCACTGAATTTGCCCGCAAAAGTAGAAAAAAACAATTGTTTCCACCTTATAATATGTGGAGAATATATTCTTTTTTAGCAAAAATGACTTTTTTTGCCACGCAATTTGTTAAAAACGAAAACTCACTCCACCCATGAAATTGATACCTTCTGTGGGATATCCCGGGTAATATTGGTAGTCTTTGTTCAATAAATTGTTTGCACGGACATAGATTGATATGCCTTCAAAGACTTCGTAGCTACCGCCAAGGTATAGATTCCCAACCGGATCTACACGCTCGTTGCCTATCTTCTCACGAGTGATGTGCTGATAACCGAGGTTGATCAGGACAGAAGAAATCGGACGAATGTCTACCTTGAAGTTTGCTTCGAAAGAAGGCATGTAATAGAGTAGCTGGTCTCCGCTGTTATTTTCTGTCTTAGCAGTTTTCCAGTCACGGTAAATGCCCGAAGCGGTGAAGGAAATAATATCCTTATAACTGTAGCTGGCTTCGGCGCCTGCATATATGTTATGCATATTTCCTTGGAGCAATTGAAGGTATGAACCGCTATAGTTCGCAATTGCGGCAGAAGCAAGATTATTTTTTAAATCCTGATATCCACCATAAATATTAAACCATAAACCTGTTATCGGACTGGTTTTGAAGCCGAGAGCAGCATTCAGCTGTTCGTAAGTGGCATCCAGTTGTGTACTACTCTGGCCATAAGGTGAAACCATTTCTAGCCTGCGGAAATCATTGGCCTGCCGTCCGCCTGTAGCCTGGGCGTAGAGAATGTAACTGTCAGAGAAGATATATTGGGCTGTCACGTCCGGTGCTACCCGGAATTTCTTGCCAAATCCGAATGCAAAATCCACGTGAGCGCCGAGACGGATTTTCCAGTCTTCGCTCTGATACAGATAATAGGGATTTAATTCCACAGAGGTATAATCTTCAAAAAGATTGTTCTTGTAGAACGTATTGTCCATGGAGAGATCTACTCCAACAAACTGCTCTTCGGAGATTGTTCCCATTGCACCGGCTTTTGTCCGTACCATAACTTCCTGTGCATCCTGATATTGTATATCGTGCTGGCGTTCGTAGAACATCAGGTTGGTTTCGGCATGAAATTGAAGCGGTAATTCTTCGCTGGTTGATTTTATTCCGAAATGTACATCACCCGACAGGAATTTCTGCTTATTATTTGTGCTGCCGGGCATGAAGTTGAAGTTGCTTAGCCCGAAGTTTCCGGCTACATTTAAGTCCATTTTCCGGAAAGCATGTACATAATCCATGCCCGCATGTGTACGGTAATAACGTGCATCCCATTTATCCTTGGAATCAGGCAGATCTAACTTGCCATCCATGCCGTTCATGTGGAAATTCAGGTTCAGTTTGTCACTGTTAGGCAGGATGAACAGATAATTGGCACGAGCGTCCAGGTTGCCGTAGTTGCCATATCCCAGACGGGCGTAGCCGCGTTTGGCTTTATCTTGGCTTTCTGCTCCTGTATACGCCTCCATGGTAGTTGCAGGGATATTTCCCGCAGGTGCGAGTGTGGCATCATATTCCACAGTCTTTTTGCTGACTGTTGGCGGCATTACCTTGGGCAGTACGTTTACCTTGGAAGCATCTATGATGTCCGGATTGTATTCTTGTTCTACCACGACCGTACGGCTCAGGGTAGTATCTTTAGCTTGCGTTTGGGCTTGCACCCAGTTCGGTATGGTTATAAGTGCCAATGCCCCGAATATATATTGTACCTTTTTCATATTTATAATTGACGAGGTTTTTACTTCAGTTTTTCTAATCTTTCATTAATCATCTGTTCGATGTCATCGTCGGCATGGTAATTCTGTTGCAGGCTCAGCAAGTATTGGCGTGCATCCAGTTTTTTATCCATTGCTACATATACATCCGACAGCAGAACGAAACTTCTTGCCAGCCAGTAAGCGTGTGGTGTGCTCTGATCAATGAAGTTGAGTATTTCCTTTTCAGCAGCAGTGTATTCACCTGCCTTATACAGTTGTTGAGCAACCAGGTATTTGGCTTCGGCCCCATAAAGTGTGCGTGTATCCTTAGCCAGTGTCTGAAGGTCGTTCATGGCTTTCTTGTCGGCGCGTTGGTTCAGATAGGCCTTGGCACGGAAATACAGGGCTTCGTTGCGTAGCTCCGGTGTCAATTTGGTTTCGGCAAGCAGGTCGGTGGCAGCAGCGATTGTTTCCACGTCATCCTGCATCAGGGCGGCACTGCGCAGCATTCCTGTTTCTGCAAGTTGGCGGCGTTCGGGAGTGGTAGCTTTTGCTTTCAACTGTCTGTAGTCATTCAATGCCTGGTCGAACTGCTTACGGTTGAACAGAATTTCCGCGCGTGCAATGAGTGCTTCCTGTGAATAAGGATTATCCGGATATTCCAGCAGTTTGCCGGCATGTTCCAATACGGCGGCTTCATCTTTCTGTTCTTTGCCAATCACACAAAGATAGTAATGGGCGTTCAGGCTGAATGCGCCGTTGGGGAAGCTTTGCAGGTAACGGGTAAAGCTTGATTTGGCAGGAGCGATCTCTCTCTTCATATATACCTTTTCTGCGGCGATATAAGTCAGAGAATCCTGCTCGCTGGCATCAAAGCGGATTTCTCCCGGCATCTTGGCTGCCAGGGCGGCAAATTCATCTACACGGTTAGCATCTACATAGATCGATTTCAAGTCACGCATGGCGAGACGTGCTTCTTCACTACCCGGATACTGGGTTACTACATGCTTGTAAGCATCTATCGCGCGATCATATTCATCGTTTTGGTAATAAAGCAGGCCGATTTCAGCAGCGGCTTTACGGCTGACCGGGCTTTCGGGATATTTATCCAGCAATTCTTTAAATGCTGCGATAGCCTGGCGACTGTTGCTTGTCTGTACATATGAACGGCCTTTTTCGTAAAGAGCATTTATGGTGTAGGGTGAAGACGGATATTTGTTTGCCATGCGGTTGAGCAATGCAACCTTACCATCATAATCTTTCTGCAAGCCGGCAACCAAAGCCAGCTGATAGAAAGAATAATCACCTGCAGGAGTTCCCATGTTTTCTGCTTTGGTATAATATTGCTTGGCTTCATCGAAACGGCGTACGTGCAGATAACAGTCGCCTATGCGATTGTAAGCATCTGCGAGTGCAGTGGGATTTTCTCCTTTTTCCAGTTGTGTGAATTTCAGGAAACGGTTCTGGGCAAGTGTGTAATCTTTCTCATGAAAAGCTATGTAGGCCAGATTATAGTATGCCAGTGCATAAGTTTCTGTATTTCTGTCCGGAGTAAGATTCAGATATTCACTGAAGTTACTTGCTGCTTCCTGCATCCGGTTCAGACGATAATAAGCTTCTCCTCTCCAATAAATAGCATCCGCCTTGTTTTGCAGATTATATTGTCCCAAGGCTACAGACTGGTTAAAGTAACCGATAGCTTCCTGGAATTGTGCATTGGCAAAAGACTGTGTACCGAGATGGAACAAGATTTTCTGTTTCGCCTCCAGAATTGCAGTGCCCGGGTGAGCGATTCGTTCGATGGATTTCAAGGCGGCTTCGTAACTGCGGGTATTCATGTATACCTCTACCAGATAACTGCTGACTTTGTCTACATATTGGGAATTCGGGAATTCATTAAGGAATTTCTCGAAAACAGTAACAGATTCACCGAAAGCGGAATAGGAGGTCTCGTGAATACAAAGGGCGTAATTGTAAGCAGCCTGCTCTTTGACTTGCATATCTGCATTGTAGGCAGCAGCTTGTTCAAATGCCATGCGTGCCTTGTTCTTATCTGACATTTGCAGATAAGCCAACCCCATGTGCAGATAGGCATTTTGTGCCAGTGCGTCATTTTCAGCGGTTACTTCGCCGAGGGTATTGGCCGCTTTGGAGTATACACCGCAGTTGTAGTACGAAAGTCCCAGCATATAGAGTGCATCCCGACGGGGGGCAGCCTCTTTATTGTTTTCCAGATACTTTTCAAATGCCTCCATGGCTTCGTGATACTTTCCGAAGTGATAGTCGGCATCACCGAGAACACGGTACATTTCAGCTGTATATTCATTATTCGGGTAGGCGGACAGATAATTCTGCGCTACTATTTCCGCTTTATCATAATTCTTTTTAATCAGGTAAATCTCTGCGATATAATAAGGCGCAAGCGCTTTGTATTTGGCGTTATCCTGTAAAGACAGGAAGCCGGTCATTGCTTCGTCATAACGTTGCTGGGTGTAGCGGATATAAGAAATGTAGTATGTGCAATCGGCTGCATACTTTTTACTGGTGCTACGGAGAGTTTCGAACCATATGGCAGCTTCTTTCACATTACCTGTTTTCAAATAGCAGGTTGCCAGACGGTACGTCATATCGTCGCGTTCTTTATTTCCCAATAGATCGAGACGGGCAGAATTGAACATAGCCATGGCTTCATCATATTTTCCTTCGAAGAAATACACGGATGCCATAAGTGCATAAATGCGATTGGCATAGGGTGTATCAGGATATTCATCCAGATAGGCCTGCAATTTGTCTAAACTTTTAAGGTCTTTTAGTTCGTAGGCAGCACATACCAGCATATACTCGGCTTCCATCCGTTCGCCTGCGACAGGCAGGGGCTTGCCTTCTGCATCTATCTGGCGTACAAATGCTTGCAACGGTGGGATGGCAGCTGCATACGCTTTTTGTTGGAACAGTGACTGTCCTTCCTGGTAAAGTCGTTGAGGGGAAGTGATATTCTCGCTGGTCTGTGCCGTAGCGAGCAAAGGTGCACAGCAGAGTGCTGTGCATAGTATTCGGGAGAGTTTATTCTTCATAATGCAACGCGTTTTTACAAAAGTACGGGTTTTAAGTCGAATTTGTTACACTTGTTTGGCTTTTTTAGGATATACCGTGGTCTGTGCGAATCATTATTCGCCCATTTCTTTCAGAAATATTCCTACCCCTTTGCGGATGGAACTCAGTCCGAAATCTTCTGTATGTATATCTTTCAGTGGCAGAAAGAAGACGTCTGCGGCATCATCCATTGCTTGGTAATGCAAGGTGTCAGTTACTGTACAGCGGAAGAATAAATCCAGGGTATGGACGGTGAAACCGGAATACACATATATATTGGGCAAAGAGAATAAATATTCCGCCTTTTTCACTTCCATTCCGGTTTCTTCTTTCACTTCGCGGCTGACTCCCTCTTCTCCGGTTTCCGCCATGTCGATAAAGCCACCCGGCAAATCCAGAGTTCCTTTAGCCGGATCCTTGGCACGGCGGCATACTAATAATTCGTTCCGTTCATTCATTATCAGTGCCACGGTGGCGGCAGACGGGTTGAAGTAATAGACGAATTCACAGTCGGCACAACGTTTGGACTTTTCATTGTTGATTTCAAAATGCACGGAGCCACACTTGGGGCAGTATTTGAATTGAGAAAAAGGATGTTCCATAAATGGTTGAATATTAGGTTTTAAAATTATGTATCCAGCAGCCATTTCCAGATGGGGATAACTTTTATCTCCATGCCGTTTTTTTGAATAGTCTCCTCTTCATCGTAGGTGATGACGAGTAACGTCTCTACCGCTTGTGTTTCTGCTATTTTCAATAAAGCGTCTGTTTCTCTTTTACGGGTGGATTCTTCTTTTAGGCTATAGGATACTTGTACGGCCAATTTTGCAGTAGGGATGTAGAAGTCTACTTCTATATTTTGTTGATAAAAATAGAGTTCCTCTTCATATTTCTTTTTTAATGAGATGGCAACTATATTTTCCAATAACGAGGTCACCGGGTCTATTAGGAATAAGTTCAGCAGCCCATTGTCGATGAAATAATATTTCCGGTTCGATATTTTCTCTACTAATTTGCTGGCATAGTTTTCAAGTGAGAAGAATAGCCATGTGGCTTGCAAGAAATTAAGGTAATCGATAATGGTGTCCGTTGAAACTTTGGCGCCTGTTGTTGAAACGATATTGGTCAGACGGTTGAAAGAAGAAGGTTGTTTCACACTTTCAGCCAGTTTACGAATCAAGACTTTCATAGCGAGGTCATTGCGAATGGAATAACGGGTTATCAGGTCACCGAAGAAAATCTTATTGAATAGATTACTGAGCCATTGCCGTTTTTCTATTGTTTCTATGAGCATTAATTCGGGTAGACCTCCATAACTGAAATAGTCGGAGAATGTCCGGACTATCTCTGTACGGTTTTTGTAATACCATGTTGGTCCAATCTCAATTTTAGAAGCTTTCAGAAATTCAGAAAAGGAGAAAGGATATACATTTTGTACTATATATCGCCCTCCCAGTGTAGTAGCAATTTCGGCACTCAGCATTTTGGCATTGCTGCCGGTAATATAAACGCGATACTGTTGGTCGGCCAGACGGCGTGCAAATTTCTCCCAATGCTCCACAATCTGTATTTCATCCAGAAAAAAAATAGGTTTATGCGGATAAAGTTCTTCGTAAGAAACTTTGATAAGGTCCAAATCTTCTACAGTCAAATTGACCAGGCGATCGTCTTCAAAGTTGAAATAGAGAATTTCTTCCGGTTGATGTCCATCATTCAACAAGCTTTGTATTTGTTGGTACATCAGATAGGATTTCCCGGCTCGTCGGAGTCCCACGAAGACATAGTTCAACTGATGAGATAGATGAATTTCACGCTCTATTAATGTAATATTAGCAACAAATTGCTGATATTCAATGATTAAACGTTTGATGGTGTCTTTGTCCATATCTCTTTTTGTAATTGATGACAGGCAAATATACGAATAGTTATCGAATATATTCGATAAAATGAATATGTTATTATCGAATATACTCGATAATAAAGGTCCTATCACTCATTCATCATGGTGTAGGACCTTTCTCTAAATTAACAAACAATTTACTTATTGAACCAGAATCTTTTTTCTTGCCAGCAGATAGATGCCTTTTCCCAATCCGGTGACAGCAGTGGTGCCTTCCTGTACTTCAACCTGACGTACCATGTGTCCGGCTGTGTCGTAAATGGAAAGCGTACGTTCGCGGTCGCTCTTGATGTAAAGAACACCATATCGGACATAGATTTCTATGCCGTCCAATGCGTCGGAAGGTAGTTCTTCTATGCCGGTGATTTCTCCTCCTATTCCTCCGATACTGTAAAGTTTCGGTGCATTGACTGCCGCCTCTTTACTAATCAGATAAGCTTCGAAGGGTTGCACATCGCGCAAGTTACGGACGAATGCGCCACCCGGGGCGATATTCTCATACGTAGCCGGGTTAATGGCATATACCGTATCGTGTTTGAATACTGTTTCATAAGCAGGAACCATTATTCGATTACTTCCTTCTATGCGGGCAAGTTCTTTGTAAGAAGTAGCTTTAACCTCTACGCCGTCGGCATCTTCGGCATGGAACTGTACTTCTCCGCTGATGTTGAATTCGTCTTCATACGACTCGCTGTTTGGCAGTGAGATGATGTAGGGCTTGTTTGCTTTCATGGCAGTGGTATGTTCAAAGCCATCGGTTGTCATCTGAGCCAGCCAGAAAGGTTTGGCTCCTTTCTTTCCGCTGTTGAAAGGTGCCAGTTCTCCTTGCTTCTCGTTGCTGAAACTTTGTACATCAAATGGCAGTACGATTGCTTCCCATCCGGCGGCATTGATTTTGTTACCGGACTTCATGCTGAAGTTACGTTTGTAGGTAATGTCTTTTGCTTTGAATGCCTGTGGAGAACGGAAGCCTTTGCCATGAGTCAAAGAAATCTTTTCTGCTATGCCGTTAATTACCACGTTGCCTTCATAAGTACATCCGGTTCCTTCGGGGGCGAAGATCAACAAATTCTCCATCTTGGCAGGCGTATCAAAGCTTTCGGCTGTGATGGCGGCTTGTGCATTCCAGTTTATCAGTAATAGCTGATTGCAACCGTTGAATACGGCTTTCTCTACGGAAGTCACGCTGGCGGGGATTTCTATTTCTGTCAATCCGGTACAATTGCTTAAAGCTGCGGTTGCAATCTTCGTCGTATGGTTGGAGAGTACAAGACGTGTCAGGTTGGGCAGGTTGCAGAACATATAATCTCCGGTAATGTCATTGGCAGTCAGATAATTCTGGTAGTATTTATCTCCGCCTTCTACAATGCGTGCTCCACTGATGTCGAGTCGTTGCAGATTCTTCAAACTACGGATGAATTTGATATCTGTTCCGTTGAGGTAACCGGTTAGTGTCAGGTTGACGATGGCTTCCGGATCGCCTGCTAATTCGGATAAAGTTCCGGCGGGTTCCACATGGATGGTGTCGGAGGTGTTTTGCCCGATACAGACAATGGTGATGACATCCTTGTTATAGGTTTCATCTCGTGTTGCATCATGCAGCAGGGCGTAGTAGGTGCCTTTTTCCAGGGTCTCTATTTTCTTTCCTGCCAACAACTCACCGCCGGAGAAGGTATAAACCAGTTCTTTTTTTGCATTGAACAGTGTGAGGAAGCAAGGCTGATCTGCTTTCCAGTAGACGGAATCTTCTTTATTGATGTCGATGCTGATTGCAGCCAGATTCCGGTTTGCCGGCTTGGCGATGCTTTCCCCTTTATTTATAGACAGTGGGTGTGCTTCCAGTTCTATCTGGCTGGTGTGCACAAAGGTGTCCATCTCTACTGTGCTCCATTTATCCGCTATGTCCTTAAACTGTAAGTTCAGTTGCAGGGAATCGGTCCAGGCAAATGTACCTTTCCGGTTTTCTTTATCCGAACTGGTCAGTTGAATCTTTTGAGGCATAGATTCCGGAATGATATATGGAGGTATATCAAGGAGGAAACCATTCCATTCTAAAGGATTAACGGGAGTGATGTCTACAATCTTTAAAGTGTTTAGATCGTCATTCAGCCAATAACCATAATTGCTGATCTTATTATCTGTTACTGCACTGGTTTTCATTAGATATTGCGTCAGCAAATTACTCCAATTTCCGAGTTTATCTTTTGCGCGGAAATTAAGATAATGTACACCTTGACGTAAAGATGAAGCATCCAGATCGAAAGTGATTACTCCGTTCGTGTTTTCTACAGTTTTCCGTTCTGCATAATCTGAATCCAGCCAGTATTCGTAACTTATCAATGAATTATCTGCTCCGTTGTCGCTACTGGTTTGATAAAAGAACTGCGTCAGCAGGTTACTCCAATTCCCGAGTTTATCCTTTGCCCGTAAATTGAGGTAATGCATGCCTTGGCGTAAAGTTGATGTATCCAAATCGAAAGTTATTACTCCTTTTACGCTTTCTACATTTTTTCGTTCTGCATAATCCGTATCCAGCCAGTATTCATAGCTTATCAGTGAATTATCTGCTCCGTTGTCGCTACTGGTTTGATAAAAGAACTGCGTCAGCAGGTTACTCCAATTCCCGAGTTTATCCTTTGCCCGTAAATTGAGGTAATGCATGCCTTGGCGTAAAGTTGATGTGTCCAGATCGAAAGTGATTACTCCTTTGGTGCTTTCTACATTTTTTCGTTTTGTATAATCCGTATCCAACCAGTATTCGTAACTTGTCAGTGAATTATCTGCTCCGTTGTCGCTACTGGTACGATAGAAGTACTGGGTTAGAGGCGTACTCCACTTACCTTTATCGTCTTTGACGCGAAAGGTAATGTAGTGCATGCCTTGATGGAATGTAGATATATCTGCATCAAAAGAAATATCGGATTGCATATGTGCGGTATAAACTTTTGATGGAAAATCTGTATCAAACCAATACTCATATCCTATCAAGGTTTGTCCCCTTGTAGTGACCGATAGGAGAAGTAATAATAGTATATAAGTTAATCTTTTCATGTCTTATAGGGTATTATCACCAACCTCAACTTTAATGCTTACTTTTAATTTCCCATTTTCTGTTTTGGGTGCTATGTCTTTTGATATAATATGCGGAATGGTTGATATGGTATTGAACGGAAAACTACTGCCGTATAGTCCGATTTGTTTTCCATCAGTACCGATGTAATCTTTTTGGGCTTGATCGGATAATTTATAGGTGTTGGCGTCATTGTAAACCGCAGTATCACTTTGAGATTCTTCTGCCCAAAAGGTATCGGTGTCAGTAACTGTCCAGTTACCACTTTTGATGATAACGACACTTAGAATCGCGTCATAGTAAAGTATATTATTATAAGCAGAAGAAGATGGGTTGAGACCTACTGCGTCGCCATGACGTTGTTCGAACCCGATTTCTCCTCTCCATGTATCATGCACATTCTTAATTATATTATTTTTAAATGTTCCTCTTAGGATATTCATGACATTATGTATAATGCAATTTTGAACTAATATTGAAGACTGTTCTTTGTTTCGTCCCAATGTGGAAATTATGCAATTATTAATTCCCATATTTTGTGAATCTCCCGGTTCAAGCCAAGACGTAAACCGACAGTGAATGAATAAGACATCTTTGGAAGTCATCATTGTACTTCCGTCTTTCCATACCGCAAAATGTGCAAACCGACATTTAGCAAAAGTCGCTGCATCCAAATGATTTTTCACCCAAATCTGATTATTATTATAGATACCTTCCATATATAACCCTTTTGCCGGCTGTCCATCAATCGAATCCAATGCGATAGAGAAATCTCCGTCAATCCGTGTTGGATATGCCATTCTGCCTTCTTTCTGTGCTGTTGTGTCACTGCGCATTTCGTATCCGTTTCCGTAAATGGATACAGCTTTTGTGATATCTGTAGCATTGAAAGTTCCTGCTCCTAATATGATTGTATTTCCATTCTCGGCAGCAACCATTGCCTCTTTAAAAGCATCAGTACCATAGAAAATCTGGGTTGCATCTCCTTTTTGTAAAGTTACCAAAAGAACATCTTGTGCTTTCATGCTTGCGATAATAGCGAAAGCCATAATTAAAGAGAATAATACCTTTTTCATAATCATAATTATTTAGTAGTTAATATTTTATTTCTTTTTTATCGTTCTTGTTCCCGGGAATGCCGGATCGTCAATGCTCGGATCTGTTTTCTTTGTTTTGGCTGTAGCCGTACTGCTATAAGCTATTCCATTTTTATTAATGGCGTAAGCCCGGATATAATAATTGGTATATCCCATCAGTCCGGAAAGCGTAATGCTCATTTCTCCGACAGTTCCTTCTATCACAATTTTCTTCTCGCACTCTTCTACGCTTGGCGTTCCTTCGGAGCTATATACAAAGCCACGTTCTGTGATATCAGCATCTCCGTCGGAAGTTACTGCCGTGGATATGTCTAATGTGGAGGGCGTAGGATTACCTGCCGTTACATCTGCTATAGTTGCCTTAGTAGAACTTCCGGTCTTTATGATAACATAAGCACTATATCCAACTCCTTTGCCATTAACAGCATAGGCGCGTACATGATAAGACGTATTATAGGCCAATCCGGTAAGTTTGGCCTGGAACACTCCGTCTTTCAAGGTTGCTGTTACTTTCTTATTGCGGGTGATGTCCGGCTCGGCGGATGAACTATCCCAGCAGAAACCGCATTCGGTTATGCTCATGCCTCCATTGTCAGCCAATCGGGCTTTCATAGTGGCATTGTCGTCATTTACTTCTACTTCCGTTAACTCTTCTACCACCGGCTTATAATGTTGTACGGTGGTGAATGTTATGGCATTGCTATATGCCGTTCCGTTTTTATTGGTGGCATAGGCTCGTGTGTAATAAGTTTTACCCTCTTCCAGTCCTGTTAGGGTAGCATTGATATTCATACTTTCTGATTTGTCGATGACAAGTGAATTGTCGATAGTGGGTGATTCTGTATTCAGGCTGTAGCAGAACCCTTTTCCTAGAATATCTGTACCACCGTCCTTTGTTATTTTTGCGCTAAGTGCTGCGCTTGAGATATTTACGTCTCCTAAAGTTATGTTGCTAATTTCTGCCAAACCGGTTTGTACAGTGGTGAATTCTGCCGGACCGCTATAGAATGTACCATCTCGTGATATGGCATAGGAGCGTACATAATAGTGCTGCCCCTCAATCAATTCTTTCAATGTAACAGAGATGCTGTTACCTTCCGAAGGGTCGGCTATGTGCTCATCTTCAATTGACGGCTGTAGTACGGACGTACTGTAGCAAACACCCTTCTCTAAGATACTGGCACCGGCAGGTAAATTGATAGATGAAGTAACTGTGGCATCATTGATTGTGATGTCGCTCACTTTAGGCGAACTTAAAGTCAAGGTTTGTACCTCCGGAAGAGTGAATTCTTTAGTATCACCGTAACCGGTGCCTTTTTCATTAATGGCATACGCTCGATAATAGTAAGTCTTTGCCGGTTCCAGACTGGAAACGGTTGCCGTAAATTCATTCCCTTCCAGACCGGAACGTACACGGGGATGATCGATTGTTGGCGTCTGGCTTTCGGCACTGTAGCAAAAACCACGTTCGGTTACAGTAAACCCATTGTTGGATAGCGAAATAGCGTGAAGTATTGCGCTGTATGCAGTTAGGTCACTTGCTTCTCCGGTTGTGAGTGAGGGAACCTGTAGCTTGTCTGTGGTGACGGTGATGGATTTGCTGTATCCGGTTTTATGGTCATTGTTGGTTGCATAAGCCCGTATGATATAGGCTGTCTCAGGTAGTATGTTTTCTTTTATCGCTCCTGTAAAGCTACCATTCTCTCCACTGTCTCCTGCCACTATTGTTCCGTCAGTGATAGTGGGATCATTAGTCCCTTCGGTGTATGCCTTGTATACGAATCCTTTGGCTGTTATCGTGGCTCCACCTTCGTCTATTACTTTGCCACTAATTGAAATACTACTTTCCGTTTTTCCGGTAAGGGCTATTTCTACCGATGGATCATCTGTTGATAATGTCGTGAACTCTTTGATTGCGCCACGTACGGCATTATGCCCACTGCTTGATTCTATACTATAATAGTAAGTTGTTCCCGGCTTTAGATTGTTAAGTGTAAGAGTGTATTCATTCTCTGCCTTTTTTGTGCCGGGAATTGTATCTACAGCTTCCAATAATTTGGAAGACATAGAGGAAACGAGAAAGTAAATGTTATGCTTCTGTCCTTGAGGTGAATCGGGATGCGGGGTTACCGTACCTGATAAAATGGCTTCAAATCGGGTGATGCCGGATGTTTCACCAGTGACGGGTACCGGAGCGAAGTTTATCGGTTCAGTGTCTTTTTCACAGCTTGCCACGAATAGCAACAGGCTGCACCAAATGATGTATTGTAATCTTTTCATCGTTTAAATGGATATTAGAATTAAGAATTAGAAAAAGAAGCCAATGCCTGCGCTGAGTTCGTGGTATTTGAAGTTGACGGTTTGGAATCCCACGGATACTGCAAATTGTCCCAGTCGTCCGATGGCGCCAAGTTCAGCGGCTACGCCTGTGGCGGAGTGGTCGGTGTTCTTTACCAGTTCACCGTCTATCGTTTCCCATGCCAGAACCCGGTTGCCGTATCCTGCGCCAATGTAGGCATATAGCGGTTTGATGATTTGACGTAAATAGCCTGCGGTAATAGACATGCGTGCTTTGGTAGTGACGCCTTCTTTATAATAAGGTGTACCCGCGCCATTGCTCAATGCCCCTGTATCATCGCATTCCAGTTCGGTGGATACCGAACCGAAGTCGCTGCGGAAGCGTAGATACGCTCCGTTCTTACTGACAATGCCGACCATGGCGCCAAAAGAAATCTGTGAAGGGTGATAGCCGACTTCCGCCATTACCAGCGTGCGTCGTGGCTCTTTAGGCTTGATGGTGGACTTCATTTTAAAGGTAAGGCTGCTCGTCTTGCCAGCGAAAATGGTGACAGTACTGTCCATCGGGAAGAAAAAATCTTTTTCGATACGTATCCGGTACTCTTGTAATGGCATTCGGTCGCTCTTGTAGGGTGTCTGTCCGGCAAGCTCATTGTTTATAAAAACTTTGGCGTCCTGTTCGGGCAGGGAGAATATTTCCAGATATCCGAAACGGGGTTTCAGTGTTATGCTCATGATCTTCTGCTCGCTACCCAGATCGATGATACCGGCTTCGGGGGCGTACATGGGTGATTCTACTCTGTAAGTATGAGTTCCTTTTTTCATGGTAGCGGTGAACAGTCCGTTTTCGGTCGGTACTTTTTCGTCATCGATATAAATATCGGCAGTTGCCGGATCGGGACGCATCACAATTAGTTGGGTATTCGTGTTTGTGGGTGTTTGCTGCGTTCCGTCTCCTATTTGTATTTCCATTTCATAGACAGTGGCTTTCTCAATAATGTCAGGATAGAAATAATTGCGGAGTACGCCGAACTTATCGTGCATAATGGAAATACGTCGTGCTCCGCGAGGAATGTACAGCCAGATTTCTCCGGGCTTGTTTTCACGGGAAACGATTCCAAGTGCATCCGGTTCGAACATTAGGTCTTTTTCGGTTGTAACGATGCGGATTAGTGCGCATACTTCTCCGTTCTGATCACGCTGAGGAGCGGTGATCCGGGCGGTGACATCTGTTTCCATCCGGTTGAATGAGGTCACCTGGATTTTGTTTTGCGCTTTCGTAGCAGTTGCAACGAAGAACAAACTTATCACTAAAAGTAATTTTATCGACAAGCATTTTGTGACTTTCCTGTTTGCCATAGCGTGTTTTTCTGTTTCTTCCGTCTATCCTCTCCGGCGGAGGTTACTATATAAAAAAGCGTGAGGACCGTTTCTGTTCATCTCCCTCTAAGGTTCTGGAATACCTTGCCCCGGATGAACAACAGCCCTCACGCCTATGTTATATAATATAACGTAGACGTGAAGAAACTGTTGCTATTGCTCCGGGGTTGAATTTTCCAGATTCTAGAGGGGAACAATAACTTTCGCTTCTTGCGTTCGTAAACTCACATTTTATAGTCTTATGCGTCACCTATCTCTATAAGCAGCAAGACTTGGTACAAATGTAGGATAAATTTTCTTAATAAAGAACTCCCTTTGGATAATTTTTTATTATAAATAGTGGAACTTCTGTTAATGTCTGCTGTATTTTTTCTGTATAATCTGTTATATCGACCACTTAGTATGGATATAATGCTGTTTGTCTATGAAACCGTATTCGGTAATGTCCGGGTATGGCGACTGTCCCTCTGAATCTGCGCTTTGATTTGTCTTTCTATAAATCTACTTTTCTTCTTACAGTTCTTTCAGATTTTCCAGAATCGCCTCATTTGACGGCTTTACGGCTGAAACTTCCGGAGTATGAGCTGAATCATCCCAAAATCACTCAGTGATGCAACGTTTTATCAATCTGACAGATTGACAAAGTGATAATCCTAATGTGCGAGAATGTTTTCTTTCAAGCCCTACCGGAGGGAAAGAAGAAAAAACGCAAGGATAACGTTTGGTGAAAGTGCACGATGAGTATTGTTTGTAAAGAAAAGGAGTCGCAATGTTCTTCTTGTGTTCTATTTTATTCCAAATAATCTTCATTTTTGATGTAATTGCAGCAAAAAGGAAGATGCCGAATGATCTGGCTTCGTATTCAAATAGACAGAATAAATCGGTTTTGGAGGGGGGCTACACCCTTTTTCCCGGATGATGTCACCCTTTTAGCAAGATGACTACACCTTTTGCACCGAATGGTGTAGCCATCTTGTAAATTACATCGTTAGTTTTACTCCATTACATTATTAGTTTTATCCAATTACATAGTTAGTTTTGCCCAATTACATCATTAGTTTTAGGCAAACAGATGGTCTATTTCAAAGAAAATGAGGATTCATTGTGCTGGAAGAGTCTTTTTAATTCAAGCGTGTGTTAGCGGAATTCGCATAATGACATCTTTATGTTTGTGAAATAGGGATATTAGTGTCATTGTTCTTGTTCGTTAACTATGGGCATGTTGCGCCTATATATCGGACGTGTTGCATCTATATATCGTGCATGTTGCATCTATATATCGGACGCGTCGCATCTATATATCCAACGGTACCCATATATAGATGCTAAAAGGTAAGGGGCTCCGCGATGGCATCTTGTGTTTTGCTGCATTGAATTACTTCATTATGGCTAAACTTTCAGACAGAAGTATCGTGTCAGGACGACGTGCGTAGTGCAAGCAAAATTGCTTGCACTTAAATAAAAGTTGCTGCCACCACTGATTTTTGGCTGTTTATCAGTTGCTTATGGCGGATAGTGCAAGCGTGCAAGTAAAAGCGTGTATAAACTCTCTGTATTCAGGCAGCCAAGAGGATTTTCTTGTAATGTTTTGTGTTACCGCTTTTAATTGATTTACTTTGTAACCTCTGTAACGGTTACGGGGGTTACAAAATTTATATAACTATGAGGTTCTATGATCGTACGAATGAATTAGCTGAGTTGCAGCGTAATAAATAAACTGTCATTTAATGACCACTCCCGCTTGACGGTAGTGACCGGTAGGAGACGTATCGGTAAGACAAGCCTTATCATGCGATCTATAGAAGACTCACCTACTGTATATTTATTTGTAGGTCGTAAGAATGAGGCGACTCTTTGCGCTGAGTTTATTCCTGTCATCGCTCAGTCCCTGGAGACTTTTGTCCCTAATGAAATTCGCACTTTCCGGTCATTGTTTCAGTATTTGATGGAATTGTCTGTGAGCAGGGTATTTAATCTTGTTATTGATGAATTTCAAGAATTCTACAATATTAATGAATCTATTTATAGTGATATGCAGAATCTTTGGGATCAATATCGTAGGAAGTCCCGTATGAATCTGATTGTATCCGGTTCTATTTACTCTTTGATGCAAAAGATATTTCAGAATTCAAAAGAACCGTTATTTGGCAGGGCTGATAATATCATTAAGTTATCGGCTTTTAGCTTAACTACTTTGAAGGAGATCATTTACGATCACAGACCTGATTATTCTAATGATGATTTGCTTGCTCTTTACGCTTTCACAGGTGGGGTGCCAAAATATGTAGAGTTGTTCTGTGATAACGGAGCGTTGAGTGTAGACGAAATGATAAATTTCATGATTCGGGAAAACTCTCCTTTTACCGATGAAGGGAAAAACTTGCTGGTAGAAGAATTTGGTAAGAACTACGCTACCTATTTTTCTATATTAAGTGCTATTTCGGGAGGTATTAATACACAACCTGAAATAGAGGCTGCATTGGGAAATAAGAGTATAGGAGGACAGATTAAACGGCTGATTGAAGATTATAATATAATCGTACGGAAGCGTCCCATATTGGCAAAAGAAGAACTTCAAGCCGGAATTGTTAGCGGCGAAAGTTGAACGTCTTAAGTGTAAACTATTGCCTAAATATCAGATAGAAATGATTTGTTTATCATTAGAATCTATGTAACATATGCTTGCCGGTTTATGACTTTTAAAGGTCGGTACAAAAAAGTCTCCCTTCGGATTATGTATCGGAGGGAGACTTTTAAGAGAAGTGTAATAAAGAGAGACAGGCTTAATCTATCTTCATAAATTTCTGTTGTATAACCTCATTACCGGTTTTTATGATTATGAAGTAAATCCCTTTGCTCAGTGAAGAAACATTGATTCCTTCGTTGGGAATCACCTGTTTGTCCAATATCAGTGTTTGCCCCGCAGTATCAGAGATGCGTACTTCTTCAATGTTGCCAATATCTCCCCGAATATACAAGCGGTGGCGTACGGGACTTGGATAAACCAACAGTCCTTCCGAAATAGGAGTAATTCCGGTTGCTTCGCCTATATGCAGGCTGACAGGAGTGGTTAAACTGCCCGTCAGTGTACCGCTCCATTCTATTTCTTCCTTGACGTTGTATTCCTGCTGGTCGGCGGTGCCGAAGGCACGTAGGGTCAGTTTGCCATCGGTTTGCTCTCCATGTGCAGTGATAAATAGATAACCGTCTTTTTCAACGGCTATACCTCTACATTCATCGCCCACAAATACACCGACAAGGAATTTCCCTATTTCAGCTTTTTGCTCTCCGTTGTAAAGCTCGGCTATGGCAATCACGTTGTCTTCGGACTGGTGAATGTCATAACTCCATTGTGCTGATGGAGTGGATGGTTCTGATTCTGTACCATTCGCAGTATAGTTGAAAGACTTCACTGATTGAGAATAGTACATATAACCTTCACCGGGAAGCAGGTGGGTTAGGCTGCCTGTCCATGTACTTCCATCGTATATGGCAAAGCTGTCCAAGCCTTTGATAAGGTCATTCTCTTCAGCTTGCAGATTTTGCAAGGCTTGCTCCAATGGTAAAGTGACGGTAGGAATATAACCTATCCAGTTCCAGCCCTGGTTTAGGGTAATGGTGTTGCTTGTCGGATCTGCCCCCTTTCCGGTCAGTTCAAGAGTTGCCTCTTTCTTCATCTTTATCTTGTAAGCTTGAGTAGTGCTCAGACTGTTCAATGAACCTTCCCAATCATTTTCATTTTTGTTCGTCAGTTCTCCGTTTTGTCCTTTTAGGATGAGGACGGATTCTTTGATGGGAGCGAGTAGAGCTGGTATATCGTTTAGATTCTGATCCTGCACGTTGATAGAGAACCAGTTCCAGCCCATAGAGAGGGTGTAGTTGCGGGTGATTTCTTTTTCTCCGGCTTCCACAACGCTCACTTTTACTTCCGGTTTCATGTCCATACTTTCTACAGCAAACCGTATCATAGTTTGTCCCGGGAGCTCACCTGATATGATGAAGGTAGCTTTACCTTCTTCATTCAATATGGCTTCTGCCGGTTCTATGGTTGCGATGATGGAAGAGACGGAAGTTGCAGTCACTTTCTTGCCTGTTGAGGCTTCTGCGGGCTCTACGGTTACTGTTATTTCAGTCGTTTCATTATAGACAATTTCAATCTCGGAAGCAACCACTGCCTTGGGCTCTTTTTCAATGGCTATTTCTTGGCTATAATCGCTTTCCATTTGTATGCCGGCATAGCTCTTCACACGTTTGCTGACAGTCAGTATCACTTTGTCGGTGGTAGCCAGAGCCTCGGCAGGTACAAAGCGCACTTTCGAAACGAATTGCTCATTCTTGTTTTGTGGGTTTGCTTCGGCGTTCTTGAAAGTCACTTCTCCTGCTACCGCTGCTCCGTTGCGAGTAATGGTGATGAACTCGGCAGTCATAGTTTCGGGCAGCATGAACTTGCTGAAATCAATTTCTATGCCTGTCTCATAACTACGTATGGCTGTTACGGTAGGCTGTGCGGTTTGTACCATGCCAATGTTCACTTCCAACTGCGGGGGAGGAACGGGGAGCCATTCACTGTAAGTTGTCTGGTAGCCTTCTTTTTCAAATTTCACTTGCCAGAGACCTTGGGGGACATCCCAGGCATACATACCGTTTTCGTCTGTGAATAGTGGATTCTCCTGAGCATACTCGGCAGCATCCCAAAGTACAATATTCTCGTGCAGGTCGCCATACATGTCTTCCACCATTTCTTTGTAGTAACAAGTGGCGGTTACGGCTTGCAGGCGGTTACTGGCAACAGCTTCGTAGACATAGCCGGATGGGTCCATTACGTAATTGGGATTTGGGTTGCCTGATTCTCCGGAATCGCTTCCTTTTCCACCGTTGTCATCTGGACAATCGGGGGCATCATGAATCCGTTGTAGGTAGGCATGTCCTGCCCTTGTTAAATCCTGCATTCCATCCCCAAAACTACTTGCAGCGTCGGCGGCACCCCAAAGGGTATTTCCTGCATCAATAACATTCTCAGGACGTCCGCTTGATGAACTGATGAGATTTGCTGAATGTGCTAAGAAACTACCTAAAGAGAAACCTACGCATTGCCTTAAATGCATGATATCTGAGTGCAGATTTATGTTTGTGATATCGTCTGCGCATTTCAATTTTCTGTTAGCTTCGTCTATTGCCCCTTGAATGATATGATCCCGCCATTGGTTTAACCGGTCCGTTGAGGGAGCAATCCGATCACTTCCGGGATCAAAGCCGGCTATCCTTGTTGTGGTGTTTATATTCTTTCCGAATAGAGTCACATAATCCTTGTATGATTGGACATCATCATAGCCGAAATATGCATAAACGAACAGGCTGTCGCTTGTTTCTCTTGTTATCTGATAAGCATCTGTATCATTCACATAATACTTGAACGGACCTTTTTCTATGCATAATTTGAATGTTGAATTTGCTATTTTCTTTGTTATTGCCTCTTTATTCTTTATATCTGTTTTAATAAAAAAGCATTTAAGGGCGATGTCGCTGGATTTTGACTTCATAGAGTAGGTAAATATGTCGTCTGTATCGTCATAATCTTCTATTACAGGAATCCCTATATTCTTTTCTAACGTGTTGATGTAAGCCAATGAGTCGCACATACTATAATCGATGTAATCGTAGGTTACGCTCAGGTTTACAGGCAATGCTTCTGACTGGAATGGATGAGTTGCAACCCAAATATCCTTAGTCTGATTATAGCTTGCGGGTATGCGGACGATATTATTGGAAGAGGTTTTCACATGAAGTGCAACATTTGTTATTATTTCCGGACTATTATTGGTGAAATCAATCTTGAAGGTAAAATCCGGATAATTAGGCCAATACCAATATGTTTGGGCAGAGGTTATCGGATTAATGAAGTCAAAAGTCGTCACATATTCTAATAGATCCAGCGAAGAGGCTCCGTGGGCAATATTAATCATCGTTACTTTAGATACCTCTATTGCGTTCTCATTATAGAGCACAGGACAAGTTTCTGTTTGTAACTCTGCTCCGTCTTTGGTTCTAATCTTAGCGTAGATATCGTGCGAAGATAGATTCTTTGCGTTATAAAGTTCGCATGTGGTGTACCATAGTCCATTAGCTAATGAGGTTGTTTGGCCTATTAATATGCCGTTATCGTAAATCTCGACTTCTGATTTTCCAATAGCTGTGCCATTGATTGAAAAAGTTTTCTTAGCTACAGTTGATGGTATGGAGATGGACAAGTCCTTTATTGTACAGGTGGCGGCTCCAATAGGTTGCAATATTTCTTTCCCGTTCAGCGTAAACTGTACAAAAGCATTGGGGATGTACTCACCGGAGGCAGTTGGGATTACACAGAAACGAACCAACTCGGTGTAGTTGTGTAATGGAATTGTTAGTCGATTATTGTCCAAAGTATAACTCGCTATGTTGCTGCCTGTCATGGCTGAGTTTTCCACATATAAAGACGTTTCAGGTAGGTCAACTATCAGCTGTACGTTGCTGACCGAAGCGGTGTACTCTTCTTTAAAATCAATTTTCCCTTTTAACGTCAGATAATTACCGGCTACGATGGAGGCTTTGTTGGCAGTAAATGACGTATTATCTCCCGTGTAATAAAGCTTACTTTCATCCAGCATTGGAATATGACTGTTAGTAATGGAAGAGAGAATGCCGCTTTTTACGGTTACGGTGTTTTGTACATAATCTGTTCCTTCCGTCAGTCCGGATGCGGCCAGTTGGGATATCTTCAAAATAGAATTGAAGAAAGCGCTGTTGACCATACTGACCAGGGTATATTTCCCGTCAGAGAGATTGCTGATGGAAAGGCATTGATTGAAGTAAGTATATTTCTTTAGTAATTCTCCTTTACTGTCGTAGAGGATCCCTACTATATCGGTATTGTCAGTATCGGTGTAGGAAGCGCTAATACCGCCCAATGCTATAATGTTGAGCAAAACGTTTGCTTTCTCTGCATTCTCGTCCACTGTTGCGGTGGCTGTTACGGAACGGAAAGCTCCGTTTTTACTGCTAGCGATGATGCGGAGCCGGTCACCCGCTGCCACTTCTTCCAAAAGCACAATGGAAGGATATTGTACTGAGAAATTGGTGATTTCTTTTTCTTGTGTCTCATTATATATAGTATAAGCTATATTGGCATAATCGGAATACCAATTCTCTGTTCTGGCTTCCTCATCAGTTGCTACGCTGGGGGTATAGGTGAGGTTCAGGTTGATTGTTGTGCCGGATATGGCTTTCAGTTCAACCGTTCCCAAATCTGCTCCCGCGTTGAAGTTTGCTTTCGTCAGTGTCTGGCTGATATAGTCAGTAGCAGAAACCGAAATCGTACTTTCATCATTAAAGACATCCAGTTCGAACTTCCCTTTGGTATCGGTTTGTGTTATAAAAGATTTTGAGTACTTGCCGTTTAACTTTTGGGAGATGGAGATAACAGCTCCCGATAATGCATCACTATTGGCATTTTTGACAAGTCCCGAAACAGTCAGCATTTCGATGGGAATTAGAGTGTAAACCAGCTGGTTCTCTTCTTCTTTTACACTATAAGTTTGATTCTCCGGTGTTACGTATTGCATCCCTAAATTCTGATTTAATACGATTCGGTAGTTCAACTTCGTCCCTGCTGTTTGTGCTTTCAGCGAACTGCCTTGTGATAAATATGTCTGTTGGTCATTCAACCATGTGACTTGTGTCTGATCGGTAACATCTGTTCCATCTGGCGTTTGCACTTTCAAGTTTACGTCGAGCAGGGTTAGCAGTGAACTGAAAGTAACGGACTGGTTCTCCTCTTTTATTTCAATCTTCTCTATTTGTCCCAACACTACATCTGCAGGAGTTTTCAGATAAACATTATAAGTGCAGTTTTTCAGTAGTCCGTTGAAAGTGTAAGTGATGCGGTCGGATACAACGTAGCGTTGTTTCTGGCCGTTCTGCAAGTTTTGTAATTCTATAGTCATGTTCTTGTAAGTGCTCTCACTTCCGACAGGGAGGTTCACCTCCAACGTTCTGACATCTTCAGTCAGTGGTAGAATGGTAAAGTCTTTCCAAACCGCAGCCTCTGCATAGAGTGGAATGGAAGAGGACAGAACACGAATGACGGCATTTTCGGCAATTCCTTCAAAGGCACGTTCATCCGCTATCGGCGGGGTGATGGCGTAACAACTGATGTCTGTCAGATTTTTGCAATTTCCGAAAGCATGGTAGCCTATTTTTTCTGTACAGGTAGGTAGGATAGCCGTTGATAAATTAGTATTGTCGAATGCATATGGGGGAATTTCCGTATATCCGCCTGTTCGGCTTAGGTCAATCAATGTACAGTTGTTCAACCTATCTACGATGCCGAAGTCATGACTATTCATCTGACCGCTGATAATGACCATCGAAACTTTGCCATAGTTGTTTGAACCGCCGGTTACCTGGTCTACGGCATTCATGATGCTTCCCGGAGTGAAGTCGTCAAGAATCAGTTCGCCTGTTTCCGCATCCCAGTGATTGGCTCCCGGATTTCCCGGGTTTGCCGGATTAAAGTGGAATAAACCGGTGATGGAAACGTCTTCTTTCCCCATTACGAACGAATATACTCCTTCCGTAGACAGTAATTTATCTCCCTGTTTCCACCCCTCAAACTGATAGTTGCTGTTCGGATAGGCATAGACTGAAATCGAAGCTCCTTCACTGAAACGTTCTCCTGAAGTGATATTGAAACTTCCTCCTTCGGCCGGAGAGGCCGTCAGCACCAGTTTGTATTTGATGACTTCCTGCGACGGATCGTCGGGATTGTCGGGGTTGAAGCTATCTGTAGCTTTGAACACAGCGGTTATGGCCGTATTCTTTGCCGGCATGGTATAATTGAAAGAGCGGTTGCGGGAAATTGTATCTCCGTCCTGTATCCAACCGACAAACTGGTAATAGTTGTTGGCATTGGCGCTGAGATAAACAGATTCTCCCAAAGCGTATTGCTGCTTCCCCGAAGGTGAGGTACTGCCTGCCTCGTCGGGGGTGACGTTGACCGTCAAATTGTATCTCTGGCCCGGTTCTCCGGGGTTGGAGGGGTTGAACCCATCCCCTCCTTCTTGTCCCCACGCCGCGATGCTCCAGAGAGCAATGAATAGGCTGAGTATATATTTCATGGATGTTCTGTTTTTATTTGGTTACCATAATTTTAAATGTCTCTTTACCGATGGTTACGATGTAGAAGCCCGGTGCGACGGGGAGGGAAATTGATGACTGTGTCAATATCCGATGCTCAATGACTTGTCCGGTGACATTGCAGACCCTCATTTCATCTCCCGGTTGCGCAGATATTAAGATTTGTCCGGCTCCTGCTGTCACTTGGGCGGTATTCGTGTCCTGAGTTTCTTCTACTCCGGTAATGGTACGGGTAGTCAGACGCAGTTCGAAGCGGTCGGTGCAGAAGCCGGCTTCTGTCGTAAAGGTATAGCTGTCGAGGTCGAGACGCGTTTTGCTTCCTGTCAGCTTATCTGTTAATATCACTTCGTCTGCTGTAACCGTGGCGTCTGCCAGACTCAGGGTATATGTGCCGGCTTTTCCTGCGTAAATGCCTACGGAGACAGTTCCGTTGCCCAACGGTCGTTCGTTGATGGCGTAATATCTGCCAGTAGCGTCCAATGTGAAGAGTTGTGGCACGTCTTTGTCGTCGCTCATGAATTTGGCGGCGTCGCGGGACATTTCATAATCCATGCTTGCTTCGGGATTGATAACTACACGGGTACGGTCGGTATAAGTGTCATCGTTCAAAGTGAAATTGAAGACGGTACGGTTCGGCGAAACGGTGGAACGGGTCGTGGTGCGTTGGCGTACAGTGGCATTCAGTTGGCGGCCTTCGGCAGAGAAACTGATTTCTTTCATTTCCACCGGCTTCTGAATGAAGAATGCCTGCATCGGACTGAGTATGTAGCTATCGTCTTCGGTTGAGACAGCGGTGTAAGTCCGGTTACGGGTGTCCCATATTGTAATGGGAGAGATGTAGTCCATGTAATAAATGTCATAGAAGCATGGATAGGGGTTGCCTATGAAGTTCCAGCTGGCATTGTGAGCGAACTCGGAGGCGTACTCATTCAGTGTTCGTTTTAAGGCATTGCCAGAGAAGAGCCGGTTCTTGTTGTCATTGTTGATGGCTTTCAGAGTGAGTTGGGTTAGTTTGTTGGCTTGGATGATATAGCCGGTTCCGGCTTGCAACGTTCCGTCAGCGGGTACGTCTTTCCAGTTGCCGGTTTCACCGTTGGCTCGTGCTTTACCGTCATAGTAGCGGATGACAAAGAGGGCATCGTTGTCCACTTGCATATCTGCCCTGTTCACATCGAAAGGAAGCGTGATAAACTGCCAGTACTCTCTTTTCAGATTCAACTTGTAGATGACACTATCGGCACGCATGGCTCCGGACTCGCTGAGCAAGTTCGTATAAACGGGGTTGCGGTAGGACCAATTATTGTCGTCATATCCACTAAGAGTGTGGCTTTGGGTGTACTTCTTCATGGAGAGTGCATCGGTGCCTCTGACGATCAGTTGGCCGTTATCAAATACCGATACAGTTGGATTGTTTTTGAAGCGGATGTCTGCCGCTATAACCAGTTCGCCGGGCACGTTGATGAGGTCTGTTTCATAATTCAGCGGATTGATTGTAGGAAATGCATCCCAACCTGGGGCCAGTTTATAGCTGTTTACGGACCAGAAAGGCACCAAGAGTTCTGTACTGGATTTATCTACACCATAGAGAATATCATAGTCGTTTTCTAATGTAGGCGGTACGGATGCCAGGCAGGTAACTTTCTTGATATTGTGACATTCATAAAATGGATGATAGCAATAAGTCAGTGAAGCGGGCAAAGTGATTTCTGTCAGACTTGTGCAACGACGAAAGGCTTGATCTTTTAATGTTGCCAGAGTTGAGGGAAAAGATACTTCTTTTAATGCAGTACATTGATAGAACGCATTGTAATCTATATTTATGAGTCCTTCGGATAAGTTTGCCTTCTCTAATACTGAACATTGATAAAATGCATAGTGTGAGATGTTATTCAGATTGGCCGGGAATTTTACTCGTTGCAGTGCGGTGCAATTGTAAAAAGTTCCGGGGGAGATATTGGTTACATTAGCGGGAAATTCAATATTTTCCAGACTTTTACAATCCTGGAAAGCATACTCCTGAATTTCCGTCAGACTTGTCGGCAATTTAATTTCTTTCAGCGAGAGGCATTGCTCAAAAGAATGATCTTTAATACTCGTGACCCCTTCTGGTATAGTTATTTGAGTCAATCCGTAGCATCGGTAAAAAGCATATCTTCCGATACTTTTTAGAGTAGCAGGGAGTTTTATGTCAAGTAATGCGGCTCTCTCGTAGAAGAAACTCTCGGGCAATGATTCTATGGTGGCTCCCGTCATGTCAATAGAAATCAAATGGGTGGTTCGTTGTTTTATTTGATAAAAGTCGTCGTCATTTAGTGGGCCGTTTATCACTAATTCGTTTACATCGGTTACATAATCCACCTGTTTAAGGATTTCTTCTCCTAAAGTTCCGGCTGCGGTCAAGGTTACAGTTGCTTTTCTCGGAGTATTCCCATTGATTACTATTAAATTTGACCAATTAGGGCTTTTGGAGTAAACATCTCCGCTACCTTCCGGCACATAAAATGTTTTCGTATAGTTGAATGTCTGGTTGAATATTTCCGGAGGGGTTTTGCTTTTTAACGTACCGGTATGCAGACGGATACAGTCGTAAAAGGCGTATTGGCCGATGGTGGTCAGTTTTTCTGGGAATACGACTTCCTGCAACAATTGGCATCCCCTGAATGCTTCGGAGCCGATTGTTTTTAAACTGTCTGGTAAGACGGCTTTGGTAATCTGATTATAATCGAATGCTAACTCACCTATATGGGTAGTTATGGTTGGCAACTTTAGCTCTCCCGAAAGGGCACATTCTGAAAATGCCTGTGTTAGTATTGTTGTCAATGTTTTTGGAAAAGTGACCTTTTTCAGATTCGAACATCGGTCAAAAGCATATTCCCCTATGGTTTCTACGTTATCCGGAAGAATGATTTGCTGTAAAGTTGTTTTGCTCTGAAGTCCCGAACTTGGAATTTTATTGTCCGGTATGATTACTTTTGCTATGTTTAGGTATATTAAGTTGGGCATATTGTTCTGGATAAATCTAAAATCGTTTCCATTCAGGTTTCCCGAAATGGTGATACTGTCACAGTTTGCATCTTGTATTAAAGAATTCAGTTGCCCGGCAGTAGGTACTTCTACTGTGACATGGGTTGCTGATACTTGGTTCATGAGCGCCATTCCGATAATGGCCGTTAATAGAGTAGTAATTTTTTTCATAAGCCATTTAATTTATGATGTTGAAGTAAAATGTTGTATATGCTTATTAATTAATCATTCAGGTCTGCCGTTTTCGCTCCCATTTTGAATGATTTTGCTACAAATATTATAAAATATATTTAAAGAAACAAATTCTTTGAGTGGGTATTTGGGAGGCAAAAGGAATGAATTGTTATACTAAAATATCTTATATTTCCATTTAGTTTCTACTTTTCTATGTTTATCCTCTATTTGGGCAACTTATCTTTTTTTTATGTTTTCGGAAAATATTTCTGTTTGGTTACAGGGTAACCACATCCCAATGAAATTTCTTTTAATTTCTCACCTGTTATATACTGCCATTAAACTGTGACTGACAGAAGGGTGAGCGTTATCAATGCTGGAGTGCTGACAACTTATTGGAATACTTTATTGAAGCTGAACTTCTTTTCCCCGCATGAAATAAATGTGATAACTTTCCCCGCTTCATATTTATTCGTACTTTTGGGGTGCAAAATATAAATAGATGATTCTTATGAAAACTGGAAATGCTTGTTTTTTACTATTGATGTGTGTAAGCCTCCTGTTTACAAGTTGTGGAAACTCTCAGAGTAAAAAGGGTGAAGAGAATAAGGTGGGTGATGATAAGGATGCTCACGGTTGTATAGCTTCCGCAGGATATACCTGGAGTGAGGTTCTGAAAGACTGCATCCGTCTTTGGGAGAAAGGAGTACGTGTAGCCGATGTGGCAGATAAAGAAAAAGCCGCCTATATTGTTTTTTCGCCCGATTCGCTGCAAGTAGAACTCTTCTTTTCTGATGACCGCCCGAGCGAAATATTGGATCGCCGCTCTTTACCTTCGGGGGGATACGCATGGAATGTAGAGGATGATGATACGAAGAATGTCCGTCTGGAGAACGATAAATGGACTATTAGTCAACGGGGAAATCTGATTTATCAGCAGGTGGAGGAACCGTAATAGGACCTTTGGAATTTCTGAATTATGGAAAACTTTGCTGCCATAGACTTTGAAACAGCCAACGAACAGCGTACCAGTGTGTGCAGTGTCGGCATAGTAATTGTACGGGAAGGAGAGATTGTAGATACTTATTATAGTCTGATCCGTCCCGAACCGGAATATTATACCTATTGGAATACGCGTGTGCATGGATTGACACTGGCGGATACGGCAAAAGCTCCGGTATTTCCCACCGTATGGCAGGAGATAGCGCCACTTATTGAAGGATTACCGCTCATAGCCCATAATAAAGGTTTTGATGAGAGTTGTCTGAAAGCCGTTTTCAGAACTTATAGCCTAGACTATCCCGATTATGAATTTCATTGTACCTTGAGTACGGCACGAAGACGGATCAAAGGTTTGCCCAACTATCAGCTGCATACGGTAGCTGCCTACTTTGGTTATGAGTTGGAGCAGCATCACCATGCATTAGCTGACGCTGAGGCCTGCGCCTGGATTGCCCGGGAAATAATAGAATAACAAAGAAAAAGAATACGAATATGGATTTAGCATCACTTACCGCAAAAGTTTGCCGCATTGCTATGGATGCAGGAAGTTTCTTGAAAGAAGAGAGAAAAACTTTCCGCAGTGAAAGCGTGGAGAAGAAACATGCGCATGACTATGTGTCTTATGTAGATAAAGAGTCGGAAAAACAGATTGTTGCTGAACTTTCCGTTTTGTTGCCGGAAGCCGGTTTTATTACGGAAGAAGGTTCGGCAGTGTATCAGGATGAACCTTATTGTTGGGTAGTGGATCCGTTGGACGGGACTACAAATTATATCCATGACAACGCGCCTTATTGTGTATGTATAGCTCTTCGGTCTAAAGAGGAACTCTTGATTGGAGTAGTGTATGATCCCTGTAGGGATGAGTGTTTCTATGGCTGGAAAGGTGGAGGTGCGTATGTGGATGGCCAGCGGATACAGGTTTCCAATGTGCAGCAGATGGAAGATGCTTTTCTGGTAGTTGAATTGCCTTATAACTCATGTCAATATGCCCGTACGGGAGAACATCTGATACATAATTTGTATGGTAAGGTTGGTGGTATCCGTATGACTGGTTCTGCAGCTTTGGCAATATGCTATGTAGCCGCCGGACGTTTTGATGCCTGGGCGGAAGCTTTCATCGGCAAATGGGATTATTCGGCTGCCGCATTGCTGGTGCTGGAAGCCGGCGGCCGGGTGACTGACTTTTATGGGAATGAGAATTTTATAGAAGGGCATCATATTATTGCCACGAATGGATATCTGCATCCTATATTGCAACAACTGATACAAGAAGTCCCTCCGTTGGGGATGTGACATAAAGAAACAGCCTGATGAAAAATACTGTGAAATATTGGTTCGGTCCTTTGTTCCATCTTTTTTTCCCACGCTGCTGCGCAGTTTGCGGAGCATCACTTATAGAGGGTGAGGATACTATTTGTACTCGTTGCAATATAGATATGCCGCGTACGAATTACCATAAAATGAAGGATAATCCTGTAGAGCGTATGTTTTGGGGAAAGTTTCCTCTGGAACGTGCCACCTCTTATTTCTTTTATCGGAAAGGAAGTGATTTCCGCAGGATCCTACATCAATTGAAGTATGGTGGAAGGAAAGAACTGGGAGCGGTGATGGGACGTTGCATGGCGGCGGAATTACTGCCGACCGGCTTTTTTGAAGATGTAGATGTTGTCATTCCCGTACCTTTGCATCCCCGTAAACAGAGAGCTCGTGGATATAATCAAAGTGAGTGGATTGCCCGTGGCGTGTTTCAAGTGACAGGGATACCTGTAGATACTTCTTCCGTGATCCGCGAGAAACATACCAATACACAGACCCGTAAATCGATTTATGAGAGATGGGAGAATGTGGAAGGTATTTTTAAACTCCGCCATCCGGAACGATTAGTAGGGAAGCATATTCTGATTGTGGATGATGTTTTGACTACAGGAGCTACAACTACTGCCTGTGCTGATGTATTTCGTGAGATAGGAGGGATACGTATCAGTGTATTGACATTGGCGGTTGCGGAAGCTTGATGAAGATAACTAAATAATGAAAACAAAAAAGGTTCGCCATAATGACGAACCTTTTTGCTCTTCCTCTTGGACTTGAACCAAGGACCCTCTGATTAACAGTCAGATGCTCTAACCGACTGAGCTAAGGAAGAATTTGCATTTAAGTTTTTCGCTCTTCCTCTTGGACTTGAACCAAGGACCCTCTGATTAACAGTCAGATGCTCTAACCGACTGAGCTAAGGAAGAATGTTGTTTTTTCTCAAATGCGCTGCAAAAGTAATAGGATATTTTGAAATATGCAATATCTTTGCAAAAAAAATATCGAAATGGACAAAATAATTGGAATGGGCAATGCCCTTGTTGACGTTCTTGCTACTCTCAACGACGACCATATTCTTACTGAAATGGAATTGCCCAAGGGAAGCATGACCCTGATTGATGAAACGAAACTGCTGATAATCAATGAATGTTTCAGTGAAATGGAAACAGAATTGGCTACTGGAGGCTCTGCCGGAAATGCAATTCGTGGTATGGCATGCCTTGGTGCGGGAACAGGATTCATTGGTAAGGTTGGTAATGATGCTTATGGAAAATTTTATCGGCAAAGTTTGTTGGAACGGGGAACGGAAGCTAATTTATTAGTTTCTTCTGAGTTACCTTCGGGGGTAGCTTCTACTTTTATATCACCTGACGGGGAACGTACTTTTGGTACTTATTTGGGTGCCGCCGCTACATTAAAGGCTGAAGATCTTTCGCGGGAGATGTTTAAGGGGTATACTTATTTGTTCATAGAAGGTTATCTGGTGCAGGATCATGATATGATACTTCGTGCCATTGAACTGGCAAAAGAAGCCGGATTGCAAATCTGCCTGGATATGGCAAGCTATAATATTGTGGAGCAAGATCACGATTTCTTCTCTTTATTGATAAACAAGTATGTGGATATTGTGTTTGCCAATGAGGAGGAAGCAAAAGCATTTACGGGTAAAGAACCGGAAGAAGCATTGGATGTGATTGCTAAAATGTGCAGCATCGCTATTGTGAAGTTGGGTGCCAGAGGATCGCTCATTCGTAAAGGGACAGAGGAAGTGCATGTGCATGCTGTCACTGTGGATAGAGTGATAGATACGACCGGTGCGGGTGATTATTTTGCAGCCGGCTTTTTGTATGGACTGACTTGTGGATATTCATTGGAGAAATGTGGCAAGATAGGTTCTATCCTTTCAGGAAGCATCATCCGGGTGATTGGTGCAGAAATGCCTGCCGAGTGGTGGGAAGATATTAAAACTAGAATCAGTGAACTATAATAAATAGGATATGAAGAAAATACTGAAAGTACGCTGGATAACTACCTTACTGTTAGTAGTAGGTGTAGTTGTCTTTTTTAGTTTCAAGAGTGGTGATAGCCGCAGTTTCCAGATTGCAAAGAACCTGGATATATTCAATTCCATCGTGAAGGAATTGGATATGTTCTATGTAGATACATTGGACCCGAATAAGACAATACGAGAGGGTATCGATGCGATGTTGTATTCTCTGGACCCTTATACGGAATTTTATCCGGAAGAGGATCGGAGTGAGTTGGAACAAATGCTTAAGGCTTCTTATGGAGGTATAGGTTCCATCATCCGATATGAGCCTAAATTGAAGCGTACAGTAATTGTGGAGCCTTACGAAAATATGCCTGCTGCCGAAGTGGGATTGAAAGCAGGTGATATCTTGCTTGAAATAGATGGAAAAGATTTGACCGGAAATACGGATGTGAGCAAAATACTTCGTGGACAGGTAGGGACAAGTTTCCAACTGAAGGTTGAGCGTCCCGGTGAGGCAAAGCCATTGGATTTTACAATTGTCCGTAAAAATATCCAGTTGCCGTTTATTCCTTATTATAGTAAGTTGGATAACAATATCGGTTACATCAACCTGAGTACTTTCTCAGGAAATCCTTCTAAAGAGTTTAAGAAGGCTTTTCTTGATTTGAAGAAGCAGGGTATCACTTCATTGGTAATTGATTTGCGCAACAATGGCGGTGGGTTGCTGGAAGAGGCTGTAGAGATAGCCAACTACTTTCTGCCCCGTGGTAAGACGATTGTAACAACGAAAGGCAAGATAAAACAAGCAAGTAATACGTATAAGACCTTGCGCGAACCATTGGATACGGATATTCCTATTGCTGTATTGGTAAATAGCGGTACTGCTTCCGCTTCGGAAATCCTGGCGGGTGCATTGCAGGATTATGACCGTGCAGTGATTGTAGGTAACCGCACGTTTGGGAAAGGTTTGGTGCAGGTGCCGCGTACATTGCCTTATGGCGGTACGATGAAGGTGACTACTTCCAAATATTATATTCCCAGTGGCCGTTGCGTACAGGCAATAGATTACAAACATCGTAATCCAGATGGTAGTGTAGGGCGTATTCCTGATAGTTTGACTACAGTATTCCATACAGCTGTCGGACGTGAAGTGCGTGATGGCGGTGGTGTGACGCCGGACGTTGCAGTGGAACAAGAAAAGTTACCTAATATTTTGTTTTATCTGGTAAATGATAATCTGATCTTTAATTATGCTACTCAATATTGCCTGAAGCACCCGACAATTGCTTCTCCCGAGAATTTCGAAGTAACGGATGCTGATTATGCAGAGTTTAAGGAAATGGTGAAGAAGGCAGATTTTAAATATGACCAGCAGAGCGAGAAGATTCTGAAGAATTTGAAAGAAATGGCAGAATTTGAAGGTTATATGAAAGATGCTTCCGAAGAATTCAAGGCTCTTGAGCAGAAACTTAGTCATAATCTGGACCGTGACTTGGATTACTTTGCAAAAGATATCAAGAATATGATTGCTCAGGATATCATTAAGCGTTATTATTTCCAACGTGGTGGTATCATACAGCAGTTGAAAGATGATGATGATTTAAATGAAGCCGTGAAAGTGCTGGGTAACTCGGAGGAGTATAAGAAAATGCTGAGCGTACCGGAAACTACGGTCATAAAAGAGAAGGGGAAAGAAACAAGCTTGGTGAATTTTAATTCATACCGAAAAAGCAGTCTGATGATTTTTGACTATGTAGTGTAGGTTATAGTTTGTAGCTTCTTAAAATAAGTAACCGGATAATTTTATGGTCTATCTTTACCTTTCCGGAAAAGATAATCCATAAAGTTATCCGGTTTTTTGGTGGAAAACAATTACCTTTGCTGGCAGGTTACTTGTAAATCAATATATATGAGAGTATCTCTGTTGCTATTTTGTATATTTTCTCTTTTTAGTAGCTTATCACGTGGTTCCTCTATTCCTTTTTCTCCCATCGTGAGGAGCTATTCCGTATCAGATTATAATGCAGGTATTCAGAATTGGTCTATCGCTCAAGATGATAGGGGAGTTATGTATATTGGCAATAACAAAGGTCTGCTGGAGTTTGATGGAAATAGCTGGGAACTTCATGAATTACCTTCCAGGAACATAGTACGCTCTGTATATATCGGTAAAGACGGCAAGATATTTGTGGGCTCTTTCGAAGAGTTCGGATATTTCGAACGTAATTCATTGGATAGCCTTGTGTACCACTCTTTAAAAGATGAAGCGAAAGATTTCCGGTTCCATAATGATGAAATCTGGACGATTACGTCGGCACATGGGGAGATTGTATTTCAATCTTTCGGTTCTCTGTTCTTTTATGATGGGCATACTGTGAAGGGGATTCGTACAAAAACTCTTCCTTTGAATTTATTTCAGGTAGGTGATACGGTTTATTCTCAACAGATAAACGGAGGGCTTTTTGTTCTTGCAAAGAATGGGCTGGAAAATCTGATTGAACGAAAATCATTGGGCAACAGTGATGTGGTGGCAGGACTTCCGTATAATGATGGCGTTTTATTCCTGACACAAAAGAGTGGCGGTTTTGTTTATCAAAGCGGAAAGATACAGAAGTGGCATACAGAATGTGATGTCGAGCTTGAAAAATACTCTGTGAACCGGGCTGTAATGACAAAAGACAGTTGCTATATTATCGGTACGCTTTCTAATGGGATTTATGCAATAGGTAAAGAAGGACGTTTACTTTGGAAGGAGAATACGGACAGTCGCTTACAGAATAATACCGTATTAGGGCTGTATTGTGATGCCGATAACAATGTTTGGGCAGCTTTGGATGAAGGTATAGCCTATATACAAAATAACTCCTTGGTATATTATTATGAGCCTCCTTACCGGAAAATAGGAATGGTCTATGATGTGCTGGTGAAAGAGGATGAGGCTTATATCGCTTCCAATCAAGGACTTTACCGGATTAGGAACAGAGTCCCCGAACTTGTTCCGGGACTGGAAGAGCAGGCATGGTTTGTTGGTGAATGGGGAAAACAGATTTTATGCGGACATAATAAAGGAACTTTTCAGATATCGGGTTCGCAGGCATCGCTGATTTCGGATGTGAGAGGAGCGATGTGCATGAAAGAAGTCAATCTGGAAGGACGTTCGTTCTTATTGCAAGGTACCTATACGTTTCTGAATTTATACAATGAGGAGTCTTCGGGCATCTGGAGGTTTCTGCGGTCGTTAGGCGGGTTTACCCACATGGTGCGGGAGATCGAGATGGATCCCCAGGGGAATATCTGGGTGAAGCATTTACGGAAAGGATTATTCCGTTTTCGGATTAATCCGGATCTGAAACGGGTAGAAGATGTCAGAACCTATATGGAACTGGGTGATGTGAAAGATGGGGACTTCTCTTTGTTTAAGATCAATGGACGGGTTGTTTTTTCAAATGGGGAAATGTTTTACACTTACGAAGATATGAATGATTCTATTATTCCTTATGAATCGATGAATGAGCAATTGGCGGATTTGAAAGGAATACATAGTGTGAGTCATGCAAAAGGCAATCTGTACTGGTTTGTAAACAGCAAGATGGCATATTTGGTGAAATGTGAAATGAATGTTTTCCGGATTGAACATAGAATTCCGTTTTCTTTGTTTGATGGTTTGTCTATAGAGGAGAGAGCAGCGATGGTTTATGACAAGGCGAGTGGCAGTTCTTATCTCTGTTTGAATAATGCTGTTGCCCGGATTGATTCAGATAGTTCTCTTTTGTACAAGTCCTCTATTAGGCGCTCTTTGTGGATATCGGCTATAACGACTGAGTCGGAGTGGACGGGAAAAATAAAAAGATTGTCGGTGCAAAAAGAGAACAAGATTGATGCAGATTTGAATACCGTATGCTTCTCTTTATGCTATCCGGTTTATAATGACTATACTTACAAGGTAAGGTATAAATTGGAAGGACTGTCTGATCAGTGGGTGGAAGGTGACCGCAGCCTGCAGAAGAAATATACCCGTTTGCCATTTGGGTCGTATGTTTTTAAAGCTGAGATTTATAATGAGAATGAAGTATTGGCATTGGTAACGCTACCTTTTGAAGTCTTGAGACCTTGGTTTCTATCATATTGGGCTATCACCGGTTATGTTCTGATTGGGCTGTTGTTGTTATTGTTGTTGCAATACATCGTTTATCAGTCTGTGAAGAAGAAGAAAGACAGGGTGATTGAACAGCAACGCATTACCCATCAAGCTGAGATAGAAATACAGGAAAAGAAGATTATCGAATTGGAGAAAGAGCAACTGGAAGCTGATTTACGTTTTAAGAGTAAAGAACTGTCCGGAGTTGTGATGACCAATATTGCCCATCAGGAGTTTTTGAATTCGTTGAAAGAAGAAATACAACAACAGAAGTTATCAGGGCAGTATACGCGGAAGAATCTGGATAAGCTCTTAGTATTGATTAATCAAAGTATCGTTTCGGATGAGGAAAACTGGAATATGTTCCAGGCGAATTTTGACCGGATACATGAGAACTTCTTCCGAAACCTGAAACAACAGTACCCGGATCTAACGGCGGGTGATTTACGTTTCTGTGCTTTACTCCGCTTGAATATGCCGACAAAAGAAATTGCCAAGTTGCTGAATATATCGGTGAGGGGCGTAGATGCGGCAAGATATCGCTTGCGTAAGAAATTTAATCTATCTCAGGAAGATAGTCTGACGGATTTTATGATTAATTTTAAATAGTTGATTATTAACGTTATAATGTGAAAGGAAGTACTAAAATAGTACCTCCTTTTTTTGTGTTTTGCACTAAAGGTACTTTTGTTGTAGCTCTGTATTGTGGCAGTTTAAGGTGCTTTCTCTTTATTTGCAGCGAAATCATTTTTCTCCAAAAATAATAAAGAATGAAAAGCATGAGACAATTAATCCTTAAGGTACAATCGTTTTTAATTTTATTGGTGCTGGTATCTGCCAATGTGCAAGCACAAAAATCTCCTGTCGATATGGATCGCTTTATTGATGATCTGATGAAGAGAATGACGCTGGAAGAGAAAATCGGCCAGTTGAACTTACCTGTTACGGGTGAAATAACCACCGGACAAGCCAAGAGTAGTAATGTGGCTAAGCGTATCCGTGCCGGTGAAGTGGGCGGACTCTTTAACTTGAAAGGCGTGGAGCGTATTCGTGACGTTCAGAAACAGGCAGTAGAAGAAAGTCGTCTGGGTATTCCTCTTTTATTTGGTATGGATGTAATTCATGGATACGAAACTGTATTCCCTATTCCTCTGGGATTATCCTGTACCTGGAACATGAAAGCTATTGAAGAATCTGCACGTATTGCTGCTATCGAAGCCAGTGCTGATGGTATTTGCTGGACATTCAGTCCGATGGTGGATGTTTCCCGTGATCCCCGTTGGGGACGAGTTTCCGAAGGGAATGGTGAAGATCCTTTCTTGGGAGCGGAGATTGCGCGTGCTATGGTACGTGGTTATCAAGGGAAGGATATGAGTAGTAATGATGAGATTATGGCTTGCGTAAAGCACTTTGCTTTATATGGGGCATCAGAAGCAGGACGCGACTATAATACAGTGGATATGAGTCATCAACGTATGTTCAACGAATATATGTTACCTTATCAAGCAGCCGTGGAAGAAGGTGTGGGTAGTGTGATGGCTTCATTCAATGAAGTGGATGGTGTACCGGCTACCGGAAATAAGTGGCTGATGACCGATGTACTTCGTAAGCAGTGGAACTTTGATGGGTTTGTTGTGACAGACTATACCGGTATCACTGAAATGACCGATCATGGTATGGGGGATACACAAACAGTTGCAGCCTTGGCTCTGAATGCAGGTGTTGATATGGATATGGTAAGCGATGCTTTTACAAGCACACTTAAGAAATCTTTGGAAGAAGGAAAAGTTTCAGTAAAGGCTGTTGATGCTGCTTGTCGCCGTATTCTGGAAGCTAAGTATAAGCTGGGTCTTTTTGATAATCCCTATAAATATTGTGATATAACCCGTCCTAAAAAACAAATCTTTACGAAAGAACACCGTGCTATAGCCCGTAAGACAGCTTCGGAAAGCTTTGTTCTCTTGAAGAATGAGAATAGTGTACTCCCTCTGGCAAAGAAAGGTACCATTGCTGTAGTAGGTCCTTTGGCTGATAGCCGTAGCAATATGCCGGGTACGTGGAGTGTGGCTGCTGTGATGAACAAATATCCTTCTTTGATTGAAGGTCTGAAAGAAGTAGTGGGAGGCAAGGCTAAAATTCTTACGGCTAAAGGGAGTAATCTGATGAGTGATGCCGAATACGAAGAACGTGCTACTATGTTTGGCCGTACCCTGCATCGTGGCAATCGTACAGATAAGGAACTGCTGGATGAGGCGCTTGCTGTAGCTGCCAAGTCTGACGTGATTGTTGCTGCTTTGGGTGAGTCTTCCGAGATGAGCGGTGAAAGTAGTTGTCGTACAGATCTCGAAATGCCGGATACGCAACGTGCACTTTTGCAGGAATTGTTGAAAACCGGCAAACCGGTGGTATTGGTGTTGTTTACCGGTCGTCCGTTAGTATTGAATTGGGAGCAGGAAAATGTACCTGCTATTCTGAATGTGTGGTTTGGTGGTAGTGAAGCTGCTCTTGCCATTGGTGATGTACTGTTTGGAAATGTAAATCCGAGTGGTAAACTTACTGCTACTTTCCCGAAGAGTGTAGGACAGATTCCTTTGTTCTATAATCATAAGAATACCGGTCGTCCTTTGCCTCAAGGAGCTTGGTTCCAGAAGTTCCGTAGCAATTATCTGGATGTAGATAACGAACCGCTTTATCCGTTTGGATATGGCTTGAGCTATACTACTTTCTCTTATAGCGATATTACATTGGATAAATCGTCCATGAATATCAATGGAGAGATTACGGCAACTGTAACGGTAACCAATACAGGTAAGTATGACGGTTCGGAAGTAGTGCAGCTATATATCCGCGATCTTATAGGCAGTGTAACACGTCCGGTGAAAGAACTGAAAGGCTTTGAAAAAATCTTCCTGAAAGCCGGTGAATCCAAACAAGTGTCTTTCAAGTTAACAGCTGATATGTTGAAGTTCTACAATTACAATCTGGATTTTGTGTGCGAACTGGGCGACTTTGAAGTAATGATAGGTGGTGATAGCCGTGATGTGAATAAGGCCCTATTTTCGCTTCAATAAGTATCTGTCTGGTAGTAGATAGATAAAGAACGAATACAGAAACTTTATTAAAAATAAATGTCTGATAACTAATTAGTTCTGCGAGTATGTAGTAGTTATAAAGTAGTACCATGTTTAGGCGTGGTACTCTTGTGGTAGCCTGTTTTTTGACTTAAATCAATTATTGCTATACGTTTGCAGAGTAATTTTAAATCAATACAAAATGAAAAGAAATCTATTAATTACATGTGTGATGTTGCTGTTTGCTGTCGTTTCGATGGCGCAGAACAAGATTACAGTTTCGGGTGTCGTTACAGATAAGACAGGCGAAACTGTTATAGGTGCTTCTGTTCGGGTAAAAGGACAGGAGAATATGGGAACTATTACGGATATCGACGGAAAATACCAGATTCCTGGCGTACCGGCGAATGCCACTTTAATATTCAGCTATATTGGTATGAAGGAACAGGAAGTGGCGCTTAATGGGCGTTCTACAGTGAATCTTATGATGGAAGAGGATAGTCAGCTCATTGAAGAAGTTGTAGTAGTAGGTTATGGTAGCGCCAAGAAGCGTGATTTGACCGGTTCTATTGTAACGGTGAAAGCTGCCGAGATTGCTTCAAAACCATCTACCAATCCTTTGGCTTCTATTCAAGGTAAGGTCGCTGGTGTGCAGGTTATCAATACAGGACGTGCCGGGCAGGATCCGGAAATTCGTGTTCGTGGTACAAACTCTATCAATGGTTATACTCCTTTATATGTAGTGGACGGACTGTTTACGGATAACATCAACTATCTGAATACAGCGGATATTGAATCTATGGAAATCCTGAAAGACCCTTCTTCCTTGGCTATTTTTGGTGTGCGTGGTGCTAATGGTGTTATTATCATTACTACTAAGAAGGCGAAAGAAGGTAAGACTCAGGTCAGTATTAATGGTTCGGTGGGTTGGAAAAAGGTTACAGACCGCGTTAGCCTGACTAATGCAGAGCAGTTCAAAATGCTTTATAATGAACAACGCATGAATCAGGGTGGCGATCCGTACGATTATACCGTATGGAATGCAGATACTGACTGGCAGGATGAGATGTTCCAAACAGGTTTCCTTACTAACAATACGGTTAGCATTACAGCTTCGGGAGATAGAAGTAAGTTTTATCTGGGCTTGGGATATGTAATGGAAGAAGGTTCCATCAAGAGTGAAAAGCTGAATAAGTTTACTGTGAATTTGCATAGTGAACATAAAGTGACCGACTTCTTACGTTTTGGTTTCCAGGTGAACGGTGTACGTGCATTATATCCTGATGCAAAAGGTGTAGGCTCTGCTTTGAAAGCAGCTCCGATTGCTCCTGTTTATGATACGGAAAGCGGTCTTCTACATACTCTCCCTGATTTTCAGCGTGCTCAGGTTTGGAATCCTATGATTGAACCCGTGTTGAGAGGTGCTCATAATAAATCTGCAAATTATCGTATGGCAGGAAATATTTACGGAGAACTTGATTTAATGAAGAATCTAACCTTTAAGGCTACTTTCTCCCTGGATTATGCTTCCAGCCAGTCACGTTCTTATTCTCCGCTTATTTATGTGTATAACCCGGATGTAGAAGGTGGTAAAGAAAGATTGACGGATAAAGAAAGTATCAGTCAGTCGAAGTCTACATCAATGGCAGCACAGTCCGATTATGTATTGACTTATATTAATCAGTTTGGTGATCATGGTTTAACTCTGACTGCCGGTCTTACTACGAATTATAATGAATATTCTGATTTATCGGGTGGCCGCAGTCAATTGCCGGGTTATGGTGTTTCCATTGGCGAAGATATAGATAAGTGGTGGATTACTATGATTGATGATGCTACATCAGCTACTAATGGTGGATCCCAATACAAACGTTTTACAATGTCCTATCTGTTCCGTGCATTGTATAACTATAAAAATCGTTATTTGCTGAATGCTTCTTATCGTCGTGACGGTTCTTCCGTATTTAAGAGAACAGGAAATACATGGGATAATTTCTATTCATTCGGTGCCGGTTGGGTTATGAGTGAAGAGGCATTCATGAGGAAACAGAATGTAATCGATTATCTGAAGCTGAAAGGTTCATGGGGTGTTTTGGGAAGCCAGAATACAGGAGGTTCCCACTATCCGGCCTACCCTAATATAACAAGTTCGGGTTCTGCTGTCTTTGGTGATAATGTTATTGCAGGTAAGGGACCGGATAAACTGATTTCACAGACATTGGGTTGGGAGCGTAACTATTCATGGGAAGTTGGTTTTGATATGCATCTGTTGGATGGTCGCATGCAGATTTCTCCTGTTTATTACAATAAGACAACCAAAGACTTGCTGACAAGTGTTCCCGGTCTTTCAGGTACGGTTCCTGCATTGCAGAATACAGGAGAGATTCGTAACCGTGGTTTTGAGTTGGCAGCATCCTGGAGCGATAAAATCGGTGAAAACTGGCGTTATGGTGTTTCAGCCAATCTAACGACTATTGATAATGAGGTCGTATCATTGATAAGCAAGGATTATTCAATAATTAATGGCGTTTCCCGTGTATCTGAAGGATATCCTATCGGCTACTTCTATGGATACAAAGTGGCAGGTGTTTATCAGAATGAAACCGATATCGAAACTTCAGCACCTAACCAGGTAGCTTCTGTGAAGCCGGGCGATTTGAAGTTTGCCGATGTAAATGGTGACGGTATTATCTCAGAGAAAGACCGTACTATGATTGGTAATCCTACTCCGGATTTTACTTATGGTTTTAGCGTAAATCTGGGTTACAAGAATTTTGATTTGAGTGTAGATATGATGGGTGTTTATGGAAATGAGGTTTATCGTAACTGGGATAGTAGTGCTTATGCACAATTCAACTATCGTACAGGGCATTTGAACCGTTGGCATGGTGAAGGAACATCCAACTGGGATCCGATTCTTGATCCATCCCGTTCTGTAAATCTGGAGGCTTCTTCTTACTATGTAGAAGACGGAAGTTTCTTCCGTATCCGTAACATAGAGTTGGGATATACCTTTGATCCCCGTTTGTTGAACCGCATTAAACTGCAATCTTTACGTATCTATGGTAATGTGCAGAATCCTAAAACATGGAGCCGCAATACCGGATATACTCCTGAAGTTGGTGGTAGTGCAACAGCGTTTGGTGTAGATGGTGGAGGTTATCCGATGCCTGTAGTTTATACATTAGGCTTTAACTTATCATTCTAAACATGAAATCTAATAAAAGAAAAACGATCAGTATGAAAAAGATATTTTATTATGTGATGGCTTTGGCACTGGGATGTTCCCAGATGTCATGCAGTGACCTGTTAGATCAGAAACCGCAAGGAGTATTGACTGAAGATGACCTGACTGGTGGTACTTATGAAACACAGATTTTTAACATGTATGCCTTGCTTCGTGGTTATCATATTGTTTCCGGAAATACGGCGTTGGCTATTCATGGTATGCGTTCGGAAGATGCGGAAAAGGGTAGTACACTATCTGACGGATCTGCAACAGGAAAAATGTTTGATGATTTTGAATATGCTGCAAGTGACGGCATGATAAAAAGTTACTGGAATGCTAATTATACCTTGATTCATAAAGCAAATGATGTATTGGAGGAGATGAAGTCGAATCCTTCATTGACAGGCGGTGACTTAGTTAATAAGGGAGAGGCTTTATTGATGCGTGCTTTCTGTTATTTCAATTTGGTACGTGCTTTTGGCGAAGTGCCCTTGATTGATTTTAAAGTAGGGAGTGTAGCAGATGCCAATATTCCCAAATCTTCTGTTGCTCAGATATATACTTTGATTGATGAAGATCTGACGAATGCAGAATCTTACCTGCCGAGGACTTGGGAAGCACAATATGTCGGTCGTCTTAGCTGGGGAGCGGCTCGTGCCTTACATGCCCGTACTTATATGATGCGTAATGATTGGAACAATATGCGTGCGGCAGCAGAGGACGTTATTTCTTCCGGTTTATATAATTTGAATACACCTTATGAAGATATTTTCCGTGAGAAAGGTGAAAACTGCGGTGAGTCCGTTCTGGAACTTCAATGTACTGCTACTGCTGCTCTTCCGGGGTCCAACGAAATTGGTAGCCAGTATGCTCAGGTACAGGGCTGTCGTGGGGCCGGTGAATGGAATTTAGGTTGGGGCCAACATACGCCTACTCAATTATTGGCTGACGCATTCGAAGAAGGTGATCCCAGAAAGGATGAGACTTTATTGTATTTTATTAGAACAGGAGAAGATCCTTCGACCATTCCTGCAAACAAACCTTATGGAGAAAAGCCGATTGCCAATGCCGATGTGATAGCAAAGTACTTTAATAAGAAAGTGTATACAGATCCGGCTTTGCGCGAAAAGTATACGAAGAGTGGGTATTGGGTGAATATTCGTCTGATCCGTTATTCGGATGTCGTACTGATGGCTGCGGAAGCTGCTTGCGAACTGGGTGATAATACAAGTGCAAGAAGATATCTTGAGATGGTACGTGCCCGTGCCCGTGGTATGAATGCTAATATCTTGCCGGAGGTTACCACTGATAATCAGAGTGAATTGCGGGAAGCTATTCGTCATGAACGTCGTGTTGAGTTGGGTATGGAATTCGATCGCTTCTATGATCTTGTACGTTGGGGAATAGCGAAGGAAGTGCTACATGCAGCCGGAAAGACCGGTTACCAGGATAAGCATGCATTGTTGCCTTTGCCTCAGGACGAAATTGACAAATCAAATGGCGTGTTAGTTCAAAACCCTAATTATTAATTCATATAGTAATGACCATGAAAAGATATATTAATTTATTGTTGGCATTTTGTGTGTCAGCACTCATTTTGCAATCTTGTTTTCAGGATATGGATCATCCGGCTTTTGATTATCCGGATAGTTCTGCTCCCAAAGTGTTCTCACCAATGAAATTGTTCTTGCCTTTTGAGAATGATATGCGTGATAAGGGTAATTACACCTTCCTCATGAGTGCCGGAGGGGATATTACTTATACTGATGGCATCAACGGACAAGCTTATCAAGGCACAAAAGATACATATCTGTTAGCCCGTGTTCCTTCTTATCTGACCGATTCTATACCCGATTTAGGAAGTTGTACGGTGGCTTTCTGGATGAAAACAACGAGAAATACTTCCGCATATGGTGTCTTCAGTATTCCTAATACCAAGACTTTCTGGGGTAATTTTGATATCTATCTGGAAAATACAAGTAGTGAGACCCAGGCTTTCTTCAAGATGCATCTGTATAACTGTACATCAGTGAAAGATAATGATGAGAGATGGGTAGAAGCTAAGATAGACAATGTCTTTGGTACCGAATGGGTTCATATGGCATTTGTTTATGATGGTAGTAATTCGACAGTAACAGTTTACCGGAATGGTGAAAGTGCATTTACAAAAGAGCTGCCCGGTTATGGAAAGCTTAAATTTAAAGATTTGGGTACATTTGCTATCGGAGCATTTCAGTTTAGCACAAAACCGAGTTTGACAGAAGGTGCAGGAGCACAGAGTTGGGCATCCAATTTTCCGGGACAGTTAGACCAGTTCCGTTTCTATGACAGGGCTATATCTGCTTCTGATATCAAGCAACTTTATTCAGGTAAAGAATGATGATCGTTAGAAATAGAGTAAATATGAGAGCTGTTTATTTCATACTGTCCTTATTACTGATTTCTTGCAGTAAAGATGATGCTTCGGAAGTACCCGGAAAATTTGAACTGCAAAGTATATCCATTGGTGAAAAACAGGATCAGAGTTCCTTTGAAAATGTAGCTCCCAATGCCAGTATTGTGCTTACATTCACAGATGCAGTGGATGAAGCTACGATTCAGAGTAATATCATATTGAAACTGAATGATCAGGCGGTGGCATATGATTCAAAACTACAGGGAAAGGATAAACTCTCATTGACTCCAACAGGTGGTTTTAAAAGTTTTTCCTCATATAAACTGGTGATCAATCCGGGGGTGAAATCCACCTCCGGAGTATCTCTTACTAATGGCAAAGTCTATGAAATCCGTACAGGGATGGATGATTCGGATAAGTTTGATCGCATTCCTGACGAGGATTTATTAACTTTGGTGCAGAAACAAACTTTTAAGTATTTCTGGAACTTCGGTCATGCACATTCCGGTATGGCATGCGAAAGAACAACTTCCGGTGATGTTGTTACTACCGGAGGAACAGGATTTGGAGTGATGGCGATGCTGGTAGCGGCTGAAAGAGGATTTGTAACCCGACAGGAAGCTCTTGAAAGAGTGCAGAAGATTGTAACTTTCCTGGATAAAGAGTGTACGAGTTATCATGGAGCCTATGCACACTGGATTAACGGTGCAACTGGTGAGACAAAGCCATTTGGTGATAAAGATGATGGTGCGGATCTGGTAGAAACCTCTTTACTTTTCCAGGGACTACTTGCAGCACGTGCATACTTCAAGGACGGTTCGGAAGCTGAGAGTAAATTGCGTTCTGATATAACCCGCTTGTGGGAAGCTATTGAATGGACTTGGTTTCAGAAAAGTGGAGAGTCTGTTCTGTATTGGCATTGGAGCCCGAACTATGGATTTGAGAAGAATCTTCCGATCAGAGGTTGGAATGAGTGCCTGATAACTTATGTGCTTGCAGCTTCTTCTCCTACTCATCCTATCGATAAGGCGGTTTATGAAGCTGGATGGGCAAGGAATGGCGGTTTGAAGAATGGTAATACCTACTATGGATACAAGCTTCCGCTGGGAGCTGATAAGGGTGGACCGTTATTTTTATCTCAATATTCCTTCTTGGGCATTAATCCGAAAGGACTGAAAGATCAATATGCTGATTATTGGGAACAGAATCAAAACCATACTCTGATCAATTATAATTATTGTAAGGAGAATCCTAAGGGATATGCTGGTTATGGAGCCTCTTGTTGGGGGCTGACAGCTAGTGATGGTGATAATGGTTATTCGGCACATTCACCTACAAATGATAAAGGAGTGATTGCTCCTACGGCTGCATTGTCTGCATTTCCTTATACTCCGGAAGAGTCGATGTCTGCATTGCATTTCTACTATTATAAGATGGGTGATAAACTCTGGAGAGATTATGGTTTTGTAGATGCTTTCAACCTGACAGCTAATTGGTATGATAACCAGTGTATAGCTATAGACCAGGGACCGATCATTTGTATGATAGAAAATTATAGGACAGGAATGCTTTGGAATTTATTCATGGCTATTCCGGAAATTCAGCAGGGAATGAAAAAGTTAGGCTTTGAAAGCCCTGCACTAAACTGATAAATAGAATATATGATGAGACTTATAATATATGTGATGCTTCTGCTTTACCCGTTTAGCCTGCTGCCGGCAGCTTCTGGTGGTAAGAAGGAGAAGAACTTGTCTGATGAAGAACTGATGACCCTCGTGCAGAAACAGACTTTCCGTTATTTCTGGGATTATGGACATCCGGTTTCGGGCTTGGCACGCGAACGTAGTAACGGTAATGACGATATTGTTACCATTGGTGGTTCCGGTTTTGGGGTAATGGCTATTATTGTCGGTGCAGAACGTGGATTTGTAACGCGTGAACAAGCGGCAGAGCGTATGCTGAAAATAGTCAGCTTTCTGAATGATAAGAATACGGACAGTTACCATGGCATTTGGGCGCACTGGATAAATGGGCAGAATGGAGAAACCATTTCTTTCAGCCGGAAAGATGATGGTGCTGATCTGGTAGAGTCTGCTTTCATGTTCGAAGGGCTGCTGGCTGCACATCAGTATTTCAACAAAGATAATCAGGTGGAAAGACGTATCCGTGCTCTTATTAATGACCTGTGGCGTCAGGCTGAATGGAATTGGTTTACTAAAGGTGGTGAGGATGTACTCTATTGGCATTGGTCACCCAATAACGGTTGGTCGATGAACCATCAGATAAAAGGGCATAATGAGTGTCATATTACGTATATACTTGCTGCTTCTTCACCCACTTATCCCATTGCAGAGTCGGTATATCATAAAGGGTGGGCTAATTCTATCGTTTTCAAGAATGGTAAGAAGTATTACGACATAACCTTGCCATTGGGAAGTGATTATGGCGGACCTTTGTTCTTTACCCATTATTCTTATATGGGACTTGATCCGCGTGGCTTGAAAGATTATTATGCTGATTATGAAGAACAGATGAAAGCACATACTCTGATTAATCGTGCTTATTGCATAGATAATCCGAAGGGGTATAAAGGGTATGGAGAACAGTGCTGGGGACTGACAGCCAGTGATGGTGATAAAGGGTACTCTGCGCATTGTCCTGGTAATGACCGCGGTGTTATTACTCCAACAGCCGCCTTGTCGTCTATTCCTTATGCACCGGAATATTCATTGCAAGCCATGCGCTATTTCTATGAAGAGCTTGGAGATAAGCTTTGGGGAGAATATGGTTTCAAGGATGCATTCAACCTGACTGCTGACTGGTTTGCGCCATCTTATCTGGCTATAGACCAGGGACCTATTGTTGTTATGATAGAAAATTATCGTACAGGTTTAATATGGAAATTGTTTATGAGTCATCCGGATGTACAAAAAGGATTGAAGAAGTTAGGATTTAAAACACCATACTTAAATTAAAAAGGTTACATAATTATGAAAAACATGTTTTTTAATAGTGTATTAGTTGCTTTCGTTCTGCTTGTTGCTTCGTGCAGCAAGCAGCCGGAAGCTAAGGTTGATGTGATGTCATTCAATATTCGTCTGGATCATGTAGCGGATAGTTTGAACAACTGGAAATATCGTAAAGATGCTGCAGCACAAATGATCACTTATTATGCTCCGGATGTAGTAGGTATGCAGGAAGTATTAAAGAACCAGTTGGACGACCTGAAGAACCGTCTGCCACAATATACGGCTTTAGGTGTGGGGCGTGCCGATGGAAAAGAAAAAGGGGAATACTGTTCCCTGTTCTATAAGACCGATCGTTTCGATCTTGTGAAGAGTGGAAATTTCGGTTTGAGTGAAACACCCGATTCTATTGGAATAAAAGGCTGGGATGCTGCTTGCGAACGGATTGTGACGTGGGCTGTTCTTAAAGATAAAGTCAGTGGTAAAGAATTGGCTGCTTTTAATACACATTTCGACCATATTGGTAAGGTTGCCCGTCGTGAAAGTGCAGTTTTGTTGCTTGCAAAGATACGTGAGATAGCTTCGGATTTACCAGTAGTTATTATGGGAGATTTTAATGGTACTGTTGATTCAGACCCGATTTCTGTTCTTACGGAAGGGGGGATGCAGAATACTTATTCCACATCTGACGTAGTTTATGGTCCTGCGTGGAGTTTCCATGATTTTGGGCGCATCCCGGTTGGAGAACGCCAGTTGATCGACTTTATTTTTGTCAATGGACAGGTGGTAGCCAATAAATTCAGAGTGATAGCAGACAAGCCGGACAATGGCTATTTATCCGACCATGCACCTATTCTGGCTAATCTGACAATTCGATAGTGCCATGACTTCTAAATTATCCTTGGGGCTTTTCGTCTTACCTTTTGTGCCTTCCTCCATTGTGCAAGGTCAAGGGCAGGAAGTCCGTAATGAACGCCCCAATATCATTTTTATTATGAGTGATGACCACGCCCGTCAGGCTATGAGTATTTATGGTCATCCTATAGGGAAAGTGGCACCGACTCCAAATATTGACCGTATCGGGCATGAAGGAGCGGTTTTCCAGAATAACTATTGTTGCAATTCTATTTCCGGGCCGAGTCGTGCTGCCATACTTACCGGTAAACATAGCCATAAGAATGGTTTCATGAAGAACTGGGCGAAAGGTTTTGACGGTACGCAACAAACCCTTCCGAAGATATTACAGGCAAATGGTTACGAGACAGCTGTTATTGGTAAGTGGCATCTTATTTCTAAGCCTACAGGTTTCGATCATTGGATGATTCTGGATGATCAGGGAGAATATTGTAATCCGCATTTTATTACTGAAAATGATACCACACGTCATTTGGGGTATGTGACGGATTTGATTACTAAATACACGGAAGAATGGCTCGACGGACGGAAAGGCAAGAACAAACCTTTCTTTCTGATGATGCATCACAAAGCTGTTCATAGAAACTGGGTACCCGCAGAAAGACATTACCATCTGTATGAGCATACTACTTTTCCACTTCCTGATAATTATTTTGATGTTTATGAGGGTCGTTATGCGGCACAGATGCAAAAGATGAATATCTATTGTGACATGTACGAAGGACACGATCTGAAGATGGTTACCGGTATGGATAGTGACAGTTTACTGTTCGACCCTTGGCCGCATGCTTTTCTGGGAACAATGGAACCGGATGAACGCTGCCGCTTTCTTGATGCATACCGTGATAGAAATAATGAATTCCACTCCAGAAAACGTTCATTCAAAGAAGTCGCGGAGTGGAAATACCAGCGTTACCTGCAAGATTATATGGGAGTTGTAGCGAGTGTAGACGAAAGTGTGGGAGAGATTCTTGATTATCTGAAACGTACCGGACTGGATAAAAATACGATTGTAGTCTATACTACCGATCAGGGCTTCTACTTGGGAGAACATGGTTGGTTTGATAAGCGTTTCATGTACGAAGAATCTTTCGGCATGCCGATGGTTATGCGCTGGCCCGGACATATCAAGCCGGAAACTCAGGTAACAGGACTGACGCAGAACATAGACTTTGCTCCTACTTTTCTGGATATGTGCGGTATCGAAGTACCACGGGATATGCAGGGTGTATCGTTCCGGGAGTTGGTAGAGACGGGAAAGAAACCGCGTGATTGGCGTAAATCGCTCTATTATCATTATTATGAATTTCCCGGATTTCATAGTGTCCGTGCCCATTATGGTGTAAAGATGGAACGCTACAAATTAATGCACTTCTATGTGGAAGACAAATGGGAACTGTATGATCTGAAAACTGATCCGACAGAAATGCACAATCTGTACGGAAAGCAAGGAATGGAGAAAGTAACTGCTGAACTAATGGCAGAACTTGCACGTTTACAAAAACAATATGAAGTTCCTCAGAATTTGTGCAAGTAATATAAAGAACGAAAGAATGAAACATCTGTTATTGACTATAGTCTGCCTGATTGCGTGGACTACTCTTCCGGCGCAGGATATGCGTCAGGATACATATTGTAATCCCTTGAATATAGATTATACCTATATGATTTATAATTCCGACCGGGATATTTCTTACCGTTCGGGGGCCGATCCGGCAGTAGTGGAATTTCGCGGGGAATATTATATGTTCGTAACGCGCTCGCACGGCTATTGGCGTTCCAGGGATTTATTGAACTGGGAGTTTGTACGTCCCGGTAAGAATTGGTATCCTCAAGGATGCAATGCTCCGGCTGCACACAATTATAAGGACTCTGTGCTTTATGTTGCAGGCGATCCTTCAGGTTCTATGAGCATCCTTTATACCGATGATCCTGCTTCCGGTGATTGGGAAGTTACGCCTGCCATTCTGCATAATCTGCAAGATCCTGATTTGTTTATTGATGACGATGGGAAAGCTTATATGTTCTGGGGATCTTCCAATGTTTACCCTATCCGGGGTATGGAATTGGATAAAGATCACCGTTTCACAAAGAAAGGGGAGACGAAAGAACTTTTCAATCTGGATATGCCTAAACATGGTTGGGAGCGTTTTGGTGAGAATCATACGGATACAGTATTGGGCGGTTACATTGAAGGACCCTGGTTGACAAAACATAATGGTAAATACTATATGCAATATGGTGCGCCGGGTACGGAATTCAATGTTTATGCAGACGGAGTATACGTAGCAGATCATCCGATGGGACCTTATACCTATCAGAAACATAATCCGGTATCTTATAAACCGGGTGGTTATATGAATGGTGCCGGGCATGGAAGCACTGTGCTTGGTCCCGGCGGACAGTATTGGCATTTTGCTTCGATGTCTCTTTCCATCAATGTGAACTGGGAACGTCGTCTCTGTATGTTTCCTGCCGGATTTGATAAAGATGGTGTTATGTATGTGGATACCCGTTTTGGAGATTATCCCCGTTATGCTCCTGCCGTGCCGGGTAAGGCAGGACAGTTCCGAGGGTGGATGTTGCTCTCTTACGGCAAGCCGGTTACCGCCTCTACTGTAAAAGGAGAGTTCCAACCTTCTGCATTGACTGATGAACTGACTAAGACATTCTGGTTGGCTGAGGCTAACGATGAACGCCAATGGGTAATGATCGATCTGGAAAAACCGGCTGCTGTATCTGCTATTCAGATCAACTATCATGATTACCAAAGTGATATGTATGGTCGTTATGAAGGGCTTCGCCACCGCTATGTGATTGAGGGTTCATTGGATGGACAGAATTGGGAAATATTGGTTGACCGCAAAGAAAGTTATAAAGATACCCCGAATGATTATGTTGAACTCGGACAATCCCAATCTGCGCGTTATATCCGCTATAAGAACATAGATGTACCGACCCCGAACTTGGCAATTTCTGAACTTCGGGTATTTGGATTGGGCATGGGGAAAACACCGCAACAGCCGAAGAAATTAACCCTTGATCGCCATGCGGACCGTCGTGATATTACTATCAGTTGGGAACCGGTCAAAGGTGCACAGGGATATAATGTGTTATGGGGTATTGCTCCCGATAAACTTTATAGCTCTTGGATGGTATATGGAAATAATGAATTACTTATGAAATCTCTTACCATCGATCAGGATTATTACTTCTGTGTGGAAGCATTTAATGAGAATGGTGTATCTTTACGTTCAGAAGTGAAACATGTAAAATAACAATGCTATGAAACGATTAATCAGTGCAATTTGTGTTCTTTTCTTCCTGTTACCTTTGTCTGCTCAGGAAACCTACCAGAAAGAAACCTTTATCTCCTCCCGGGGAGATACCTTGCAGTATCGCTTGCTGCAACCGGAGAACATGAAAAAGAGTGAGAAGTATCCTTTGGTGCTCTTTCTGCATGGTGCAGGGGAGCGTGGTAATGATAATGAGAGGCAATTGACCCATGGTGGACAGATGTTTTTGAATCCGGTGAACCGGGAGAAATACCCGGCATTCGTGCTCGCACCACAGTGTCCCGAAACGGGCTATTGGGCATACTCGGCACGTCCTGAATCATTTTTGCCGAATGAGATGCCGTTGAACGAACCGATAACTCCGATTTTTCAGACAGTGAAGGATTTGCTGGATACTTATCTGGCAATGCCTCAGGTTGATAAATCGCGTATTTATATCATTGGACTTTCTATGGGAGGAATGGGAACCTTTGACATGGCTGTCCGTTTCCCGGAGATATTTGCTGCTGCTGTGCCTATTTGCGGTACAGTAAATGTGGCGCGCCTGAAAGCTGCCAAGTCTGTAAAGTTTCGTATTTTCCACGGTGATGCTGACAATGTGGTTACACCTGAAGGTTCGCGTGCGGCATACAGGACTTTGAAGAAGGAAGGTGCTGATGTGGAATACATTGAGTTTCCGGGATGTAATCATGGTAGCTGGAATCCGGCTTTCAATTATCCCGACTTTATGAGTTGGCTGTTCAGTCAGAAGAAATAGTTTAAAGAAAAATGGCAAGTAGATTTATCCTGCTTGCCATTTTTCTTTAAACTATTTTTCTTCATAATCCCCGTTAGCTTTAATCAGCTCAATCAGCTTTTCTACAGCTTCTTCTTCGGGAATATTCTTTTCAATGCATTCTTTCTTCTTATACAGACTGATTTTCCCACGTCCGGCACCTACGTAGCCATAGTCAGCATCAGCCATTTCTCCGGGACCATTGACGATGCAGCCCATAATACCTATTTTCAATCCCTTCAGGTGTGAAGTAGCGGCTTTTACACGTGCTATGGTGCTTTGAAGGTCGAACAGGGTACGTCCGCATCCGGGGCAGGAGATATATTCCGTTTTGCTGGTGCGTATACGTCCTGCTTGCAGAATACCAAAGGCTGTGGCATCTACTACGGCATGAGTGAGATTTCCCTGGTTGAACAGGAAAATACCATCGCAAAGACCGTCGAAGATAAGTGCTCCCATGTCGGCAGCAGATTTTATCTGCAAGTCCTCTGCTTCATTTTCAGCATAGTGCTGGAAGAATACAACCGGATTTTTCAGTCCTTCCTGCATCAACTGGTGAACTAAAGCACGATGTTCCCCAAGTCGGTTAGGATGGTTGCTCTGTGATATAATGACTACTTCAGGATGATATTTCAGACAAGCAATCACTTCTTCCGTTTGTGCCATGTAAGGCATAAACATGAATTTCAAATCGGCTTGGCAATTGCCCATAAGTGGCATCTGCTGGTAATTGAAAGCCGGATAGGTTCCAGGCTCTTCTTCCCATACATCCGCATCCAGGATGTATTCCACTCCTTCTTCACGAGTTTCCGGTAAGGCACGTCCGGCGTAGATATAATCCGGAATGAATTGCGGGTTCGTATCAAATTTTTCGTCCATGCGTTCGGCAATGACTACAGGCAGGTGATTCCCACCTATGTTGTGTACGGCAGTTGTCTCACGTCGTACCGGAGAAAGATAGTTGAAACCTTCTACTTCCACTCCGGGTATGTAAGGGTGATCCTGGCGCTGCATGATGTAATCCACCAACTTTCGTGCTACAGGTATTTCTGCTTCCGGAGCTTCGCTCAAAGAAACGCGGATGGTATCACCCAGGCCGTCGGCTAGCAATGCACCGATGCCCAATGCAGACTTGATACGTCCGTCCTCACCATCCCCGGCTTCTGTAACGCCAAGGTGCAACGGGAATTGCATTCCTTCCTTTTCCATTACAGCAGCTAACAAGCGAACCGTTTTTACCATTACTACTGTATTGGAGGCTTTGATGGAGATAACAACATCTGTAAAGTCTTCTTTTACACAGATGCGCAGGAACTCCATGCATGATTCCACCATACCTTCCGGTGTATCGCCGTAGCGAGACATAATGCGGTCGGACAGTGAGCCATGATTTACACCGATGCGGATAGCTGTATGATTCTCCTTGCAGATATTCAGGAAAGGAACGAATCGGTCATGTATCTTCTGCAACTCTTGTGCATACTCTTCGTCTGTATATTCCAGATGCTTGAAGGTGCGTGCGGCATCTACATAGTTTCCCGGATTGATACGCACTTTCTCGACATACTGTGCTGCTACATCTGCTACCTTTGGGTTGAAGTGGATGTCGGCAACCAGTGGAACCATATATCCGTCCCGGCGCAAACCGGCATTGATGTTCATCAGGTTTTCCGCTTCTTTAATGCCTTGTGCTGTCAGACGTACATATTCACCTCCGGCATCTACAATACGTTTAGCCTGTGCCACGCTGGCTTCTGTATCCTGTGTGGCGGTGTTTGTCATACTCTGTATGCGTATAGGATTGGAGCCGCCCATAGGGGTGGCTCCAATATTTACTTCTGATGTTTCCCGACGGGAATAGTTGAATAAATCCACTAATTACTCCTTTTTAATTCGTTTTATACTCGTACTTTACTTCTTTCAGCTCCTCGTTCGCCTTTACGATTTTCTTTTTCAGCCCTTCTTTGTAGGCTGCAAAAGTTTCAGCGAGATCGGCATCGCTTAAAGCTAGCATTTGTATAGCAAGAATGGCAGCGTTCATGGCGCCATTGATGGCAACTGTGGCTACAGGGATTCCGGGAGGCATCTGAATGATAGAGTAGAGAGCATCTACGCCATCCAGCACAGAACCTTTAACGGGAACTCCGATGACAGGTAGTGTAGTGTTAGCAGCGATGACTCCGGGCAGAGCGGCGGCCATGCCGGCGGCTGCGATTATCACTTTAACGCCGCGTTCGCGGGCGTTCTTTGCAAAATCCTCTACAGCTTCCGGAGTGCGGTGTGCAGAAAGAGCGTTCATTTCGAACGGTACATGTAAATCATTCAGCAGTTGAGCGGCCTTTTCCATAACAGGAAGGTCGGAGGTGCTGCCCATGATGATGCTTACTAATGGAGACATAATTATTTAGTTATTAGTGTTTAGTGATTAGTGATTAGCAAACTTCTCAATATCAATGCTAATCACTAACCACTAATAGTTAATCGTTAATCAACGCTTTGTAGGCAGCAGCATCCAGTAATGAATCGAAATCTGCATCAGCATCCGGTTTCATTTTGATGAGCCAGCCTTCACCGTACGGATCTTTGTTAACCAGTTCCGGTTGGTCAGCAAGAGCCTCGTTTTGCTCCAGGATTTCTCCGCCTACGGGCAAGAAAAGATCAGAAATGGTTTTCACTACTTCAATGGTCCCGAATACTTCGTCGGCTGCCAATGTTTCACCCTCTGCTTGGATATCTACGAATACGATATCGCCTAATTGTGCCTGGGCGTAATCGGTGATACCTACATAAGCTACATCGCCTTCAAGGCGTATCCACTCGTGTTCTTTGGTGTACTTTACATTTTCTGGGAAATTCATGATCATTATTTTTAAAGGTTAATACTTATATAATTACAAATTACTAATTATAAATTACAATGTGAGCCCTTTTTACTTCTCTTAAAAGAGGAAAATACGGAACAGGATATTACTCAGTGGATGAAGCACTAATAAAGAGCAAATTAATCCTACGGCAAAACCTACCAGTACCTCTCCCAATGTATGATGCTGTAAAATAATACGTGCTGTGCCCAGGACACCTGCAATCAGGATGAACAGGCATAGCCACCATACCGGATTGTATCCGAACAAGGCACTGAAAGATACCAGCCCTCCTACAATAGCCCCTACACCTGCCATGTGCTCGCTTAACTTCCATTTCAGATTGACAACAATGCAGATAACCATCATGATCAATGCAGCAAGAATAATCCCCGTCATGTACCAAGGGATATTCAGGCGGTGCATCATCACCAGGCAGAATACGTATGAAGTAATAGTAAGCAAGAATGGCATAAAGCGCCGCTTACGTTCACCCAAGTCTTCGGGACTGAAACCATTGATTTTACGGAACAGGAAGATGGTGAGCGTAGGCATAAGAATAGTGAAGCAGTACACTACTCCAAGCACAATCAGCTTATACTGTATAGGCATGATGCGCAGGTACGAGAAAAGGAACAGAATCAGAAATGCCAGGAATGGAATGGAAAACGGCGTGAATATAGCCGATATCACCCGGGCTGTCCGGATTAAGGTCCTGTCTGCTACGATATGTTGTTCTTCCATGAATAGAGTTCTCAAATTAATAATTACTTCCTCAGTCTTGCCACCGGTATGTTCAACTGTTGCCTGTACTTGGCTACCGTGCGGCGTGCTATAGGATATCCTTTTTCTTTCAGTATATCCGTCAGTTCATCATCTGTATAAGGTTTCTTTTTATCTTCATTGTCAATGCATTCTTTCAATATCTTACGAATCTCACGTACAGACATTTCCTCACCGTCTTCGGTGACGTATCCATCACTGAAGAAGAATTTCAGTGAATAGATGCCATAGTTGGTTTGCACATATTTGCTGTTGCTGACGCGGGAGATGGTTGAAATGTCTAATCCGGTACGTTCGGCAACATCCTTCAATATCATAGGGCGCAACAATGATTCGTCTCCTTCGAGGAAGAACGGGCGTTGCAGGTCGATAATGGCTTGCATGGTAGTCATTAATGTATTCTGGCGTTGCTTCACGGCATCAATAAAGCCTTGTGCTGCATCCATCTTCTGCTTCAGGAACATCATGGCTTCTTTCGATTCTTTCGACTGGTTAGCCCTGTTTTTGGTATGCTCTTCCACCATCTCGGTGAAATCACGGCTCATACGCAGTTCCGGAACGTTCCGGTTGTTCAGAGCCAGATTGATGGTACCGTCATCGTATGTATCTACAATGAAGTCGGGGATGATCTGTTGCATGTTCCGGCCGATGGCTTCACCCAGAGAGGCACCCGGACGCGGATTGAGTTTGCAGATCTCTTTGATAGCCTGTTCAAAAGCATCTTCTTCCAGTCCGAGCTTCTGCTGTATCTTGTCCCAATGCTTACGGGTAAATTCTTCGTAACATTCGGAGATGATCGCTTCTTCTATATAAAGTAGAGGGTTCGGGGTGAAGTGCTGTTGCTCTATCTTGCGATGAATCTGAATGAGCAGGCATTCTTGCAGGTTGCGTGCACCGAGTCCGGCGGGATCAAAGTCCTGGATGATCTTCAGTGCCTCTTCCAATTCTTCCTGGGTGCATTCGATGCCGGCGTAGATGGCGAGTTCATCACAGATGCTATCCAGAGACTTACGTAACAGGCCGTCGTCATCTAATGATCCGATCAGATATTCCGCCAGTTCACGCTGATGCTCGGTCAGGTCACGTTCGCTTAGTTGCTCCTTTAGGGTTTCGTAAAAAGAAGTGGCGTCGGAGAAAGGTATTTCTTCGGCCTGTTCACCTTTGCTACGGTTGTTTTCCTGCAATTTGTAGTCAGGGATATCGTCTTCGCTCAAATAGTCGCTTAATGAATCATATTCATTGGCTCCGCTGTCTTCTGCGGAACCTTCCGTATCGGAATTTTCAGAAAAGTCGTCACTTGCCGTATCTTCCTTTCCTTCTTCCAGAGCCGGATTTTCCAGAAGTTCCGCATGTATACGGTCTTCCAGTTCTACAGCGGGCAATTCCAATAGCTTCACTACCAGAATCTGCTGGGGCGACAGTGTCTGTACCTGTTGCTGCGCTTGAGTTTGTACTTGTCTGGAACCTTGTGCCATACTTATTCTTTTCTTTTACTCGCCGCAAAGATAATGCAAACGAGACAGAATAAAATGAACTCGTTCATTTTTTATGCCGAGGCGCAACTTATCTTCACACTTTTTGCAAAAATAGTGAATAGTTCGGGAACGCGAAATGTTCTCGGCATAAGTTTTTCATGCAAGCATGAAAGATTGGCGCCTAATTTACATTATCTTTGCTAAAAGTGAAGATAAGCTGTACATCAGCAATAAAAATAGGCAAGCTTATTTTGTGCTGCTTTCGGTTTGCATTATCTTTGTGCGTATCAACTTAAAAAATTGCAACGTTATGTTTGATAAAGAAACTTATGTGCAGCGCAGAGCCCTGCTGAAAAAAAATATTGGCTCCGGAGTGTTACTATTCTTGGGAAATGACGAACAAGGACTGAATTATGAAGATAATGCTTTCCGTTATCGTCAGGATTCTACTTTCCTCTACTATTTCGGCTTGTCGTTTGCCGGACTTTCCGCTATCATTGACATCGATGAGGACAAAGAAATCATTTTCGGAGACGAACTGACTATCGATCATATTGTATGGATGGGTACGCAGCCGACTCTGAAAGAGAAGAGTGAACGGGTAGGCATTCGGGAGACGCTTCCTTCCGTCGCGATTATCAGCTATCTGCACAAAGCCGTACAAAAAGGTCAGACAGTGCATTATCTTCCGCCTTACCGTCCCGAACATAAGCTGAAACTCATGGATTGGCTGGGTATTCCGCCTGCACGCCAGGAAGGTTCCGTACCGTTTATCCGTGCGGTGGTGGCACAGCGTAATTATAAATCTGCCGAAGAAATTGCAGAAATAGAAAAAGCATGTGATGTGACTGCCGACATGCATATCAAGGCGATGGAAGTGATTCGTCCGGGTATGTACGAATATGAAGTTGTGGCAGAGATGAACCGTGTAGCCGAAATGAATAATTGTGAACTTTCTTTCCCTACAATTGCCACAATCAACGGACAGACTTTGCATAATCATTATCATGGTAATAAAATTAAATCGGGTGACTTGTTTCTGATCGATGCCGGTGCGGAACTTCCATCGGGCTATTGTGGTGATATGTCGTCTACTGTACCTGCCGATAAAACGTTTACTTCGAAGCAACGTGCCGTTTACGAAATTCAGAATGCTATGCATCTGGAATCTGTAAAGGCTCTCCGTCCGGGTATTCCTTATATGGAAGTGTACGACTTATCTGCCCGCGTAATGGTAGAAGGTTTGAAAGGACTGGGTCTGATGAAAGGAAATGCGGATGATGCAGTGCGGGAAGGTGCTCATGCATTGTTCTATCCCCACGGTCTGGGACACATGATGGGACTGGATGTGCATGATATGGAAAATCTGGGCGAAGTGTGGGTAGGCTATAACGGTCAACCCAAGAGTACACAGTTCGGACGTAAGTCTCAACGTCTTGCCATTCCTTTGGAACCGGGCTTTGTACATACCGTTGAACCGGGTATCTACTTCATTCCCGAATTGATTGACATGTGGAAAGAAGGTAAGAAATTCACTGACTTTATCAATTATGACAAATTGGAAGAATATCGTGACTTCGGTGGTATTCGCAATGAAGAAGATTATCTTATTACAGAAACCGGTGCCCGCCGCTTAGGCAAGAAGATACCATTGACTCCGGAAGAAGTGGAAGCTTTGCGATAGTATCAATTTAAGAATGAGTCTAATGAAAAAACTACTATTCTTATTGTGTCTTTTGTCTTGGAGTGCATTGAATGCACAGAAGACGATTAATCGCCCTCCGTTTATAGCAAAGGCAACGGAAACCATTGAGATAGCTGCCGTTTATTTATCGGATACAGCTACTGTGATTGATGTGGATGCAAAATTTACTCCAAAGTACTGGATACGTATTGCCCCTGCTACTTGTCTGGTGGCAGATAATGGTGAACGTTATCAGGTGCGGCAGGGAGTAGGTATTGAGTTGGGACAGGAATTTTGGATGCCAGAATCCGGAGAGGCCACTTTCTCTTTGATATTTCCACCTTTGCCACCATCTGTAAAATCATTCGATTTTGTGGAAGGGGAAGGTGAGAGAGATTTTAATCTTTTCGGTATCAGCCTGACTGGAAAGTTGCCTAAGCTCCAATTGCCTAAAGGTCTAGAGAAGGCAGGAAAAATGACTGCTGTAGCTTTGCCGACTCCTGAAATCAAAGAGGGAACAGCTATCATTAGTGGTCGTATTTTGGATTATAAGCCTTCATTCCGGATGAAAGCTGAATTACATTCTGCTGATTTCTTATCTCCCTATGGACAAAAGAATACAGAGTTAGAGTTGGATGAAGTGGGAAATTTCCATACGGAAATATCAGTCTCACACCCTTCTGTCGCCTATTTAAGTGTGGGTGGATCTGTTGTTTCTTTTTTGTTGTCTCCGGGTGGAGAAACCAAGGTTACCGTAAATCTTCGTGAAATGACGCGTGCTTCCAGTCGTTTACAGAAAGACACGAAGGCTGAAGGGAAGAAGGTTTATTTTGAAGGACTGAATGCAGGATTGAATACGGAAATGAATTCCGGACTGGAAATTCCTCTTTGTTCTGTTGAGTTGAAAGACTTATATGACATGACTCCGGATCAGTATAAAGCATATTGCATGCGGAAATATGAAGAAGCGGACAATGTGATCCGTGCCAATAAGAAAATAAGTGCAGCTTATGCGGAATTGTTGACTGTGCTGAATAAAGATGCATTGTATGGGCTGTTATGTGGATATGATTATCAGCTATTGCAGGCTTATGCTCAGCAAAAAGGACTGTCGTTGCGTGATGCCGGTAAGGAGTATCTCTCAAAAAAACCGTCAGATGGCTATTTTGACTTTTTAAGTAAACTGGATTACATCAATTCACCCAAGTCTGTGTATTGCTTCAATTATTCCGGTATGGTAAGAAATACTGCATACATCCATTTGCCGTCTGTTAAGACCGTCGGTATTTTTGATTACCTGCTTGACTCATCCAAGGTAAGTCCGGAGGATAAGGAAGCAATGAAGAAATACCGTGATAATCCTTCGTCGCAGGATGCTTCTATAATGAGGGTGCTGAGAGATAAGTATGACAACCTCTTTCAGGAGTGTGGCAAAGTGGCTTTGGAAGCTAATCAGAAGGCGGTTGGAGAGCTAATAGGAGGTAAAGGTATCTATCATGATGTGCAGACAGCAATGCAATGTGCTTCAAAACTGGAAGATTTTATGCCTTTGTCTGAAGACGATTTTGCTACATTACGCACGATTGAGAATCCCTATTTCCTGAACCAATTGACTGCAATGAATACGGAGCTGCTTCAGAAGATAGAAGAAAATAAGAAGAAGCGCAGTTTTATGGTTCGTACTCTGCCCGAAGATGTGAAGGACGATGCCCTTTTTGAAGCCATTGTCGATCCGTTCAAGGGTAAGGTAGTGCTTGTTGATTTCTGGGCCACCTGGTGCGGACCTTGTAAGATGGCTATGAAGATGATGAAACCCATGAAGGAGGAGCTGATAGATAAAGATATCGTGTATGTCTTTATTGCCGGTGAAAATTCTCCGGAGACAACATGGAACAATATGATACCCGATATTCATGGTGAGCATTACCGGTTGACCAATGCTCAGTGGGCAGCTATTTGTGATAAATTCGAAGTCCGTGGCGTACCTACTTATCTGGTGCTCGACCGTGCAGGGAAACAAACGTACCGGTCAGTAGGTTTTCCGGGAACGGATACGGTGAAAGGTGAGTTATTGAAAGCATTAAATTCTTCCGCTGATTGATCATATACTAACGTCAGTTCTAAAAGATTTCAAGTTGCCCGTCATTGATAAGGTTGACATCAATGGCGGGTATACTTATCAGGGAGTTTCTCATATTGTTTTTGATCTTGGTGATGAATGGTATACCGAATTTCTGAAATTCACTTTGCCTGTGTTCCTCACGTTCAACCAAGTAAAGGAGGAAGAAGTGAACATTACGAGGGCTTACTTACAGATTAAGGTCAATCACTACCCCTCCTATGTTAGAATAGTGTCTTTATCATAATTGTGTTTTTTATGCGATGATTCCCTGATATTCAATTTGGCATCCAGTACAATTTTTTTATTGAGCAATCTATTTGTACGAATCTTGTCCAGCATGCAGCTTGCTGCAATCTCTCCGATTTCGACACGCGGCTGTTCTATAGACGTCAAATAAGGTTCGACGACAGTGGCCATATCCGATTCTGAAAAGCCGACAAAAGCGACATCATACGGTATCCTCAATCCGTGCCGTTTCAAGGCTTTCATCGCTCCGATAGCAACAGGATCGTTAAATGCAAATATAGCATCCGGTTTTTCACCGTTTCCGGACAGTATATCTTCCATAGTCTGTTCTCCATCACGAATAAAAATACCGGAATGAATGATGGTAGAGTCTGAAATAGGGAGATTGGCATCCTGCATGGCCTCTATATATCCGTTCATACGATCTTTCGTTATATCCAATTTTTCTGGACCCGCAAAATGAAATATTTTCCGGTATCCCTCACCTATAAGATGAGCCACTGCCGAATAGGCCATTTTCTTATCGTCAATAATAATTTTTGTAGTATCAATGTTGGAAGGCACCCTGTTGAAAAACACAAGTGGAATCCCATTATCCTGTAGGCTTTGATACATATCAGAGTTGACAAAACTGTCAGATGTCGTGGATATTATTATACCGTCTACCATGTGTTGTTCTAAAAGACTCAGATTGGTACGCTCTGTTTCAGCGGATTCGTTGGATTGAGTAATGAGGATCTGATAGCCCTCGTGCATTAGTATTTTTTGTATTCCGGATATAATCATAGGAAAAAAAGATGTGACCAATTCAGGCACAACGATTCCGATAGTATAACTTTTCTTTGTGACCAACCCTTTTGCCTGCGTGTTCGGATGATAGTTCAGTTCTGCAGCAGTCTTGATAACCAGCTCCTTGGTTTCTTTCTTTATTTCCCAACTGTCCGATAAAGCTCTGGAAACTGTGGAGGTGGATAACCCGAGTTTTTTTGCTATGTCTTTTATTGTAATTGGCTTTTCCATAACATGAATGATTGTAGGTTTGTCTGCAAACTTACAACTTTTTAGACATTCTGCAAAATCCAAACGTTCCCGGGAACGTTTCCGTTGATTTTTGAGGCATTATGCTATTAAAATTGATTGTACTTATATAAATTTGCTTGCGTTAAAAGCTATTATAATAGCCCAGATCGAAACATTTCTCAATATATTAATTCTAATCATTTTTATAATGCCAAAGTATGTTAACATTAAATCGTATTCAATCAAGATCAGGAAAACAAATTGTTTTTTTTCTGATGTGCCTGCTGGTTTCATTTGCAGGCATCATGCCAGTCCGATCACAGGAAAAAACTAAGATGGTTACCGTTGAAGGAACTGTCGTTGATGAAACCGAAACTCCTGTCATAGGAGCTAACGTCTATATCAAAGGCAGTACCAAAGGTGTATCCACAAATGTAGATGGAAATTTCATTTTTACAGGAGTACCTGTCGGACAGACTGTCACTGTCTCTTTCATTGGTTACAAAGATTATCAGGTGCGGGTTACAAAAGGGGGAGAGAAATTGAGAATCTCTCTTGAACCTGATGCGAAAATGCTCGAGGAAGTGGTGGTGGTTCCATACGGAGGTCCGGTAGCAAGAAAGGATCTTACCGGTTCCGTTGTTTCTGTCAACGTTGAGGATATGAAGGCGCTTCAGGCAGTGACGTTTGAAAATGCTATTGCCGGCAAGGTCGCCGGTGTACAGGTCAATGTCGGGGATGGACAGCCTGGAGGTCTTCCGGACATTCTGATTAGGGGTAGCAATTCTGTAACCCAGAGCAATGCTCCTCTTTATGTGGTAGACGGTATTCCACTAGAGTCTCCCGATAACTCGTCAATTCCTACTCAGAATATTAAAAGTATCGAGATACTTAAAGATGCATCGGCGACAGCCATATATGGTGCACGCGGTGCTAATGGTGTGATTGTTATTACTACCGATTCCGGTTCAAAGGGCGCTCCGAAAATTAATTTCGAGTACCGTTATAGCTTGTCGAAAGACTATAATAGGTATGAAATGATGTCACCTTATGAATTTGTCAGACTTCAGAATGAACTTGATGCGGCTTATGGCTCTATGTATCTCGATGGTAGGGATCCTCATCCGGATGGAACTCCATGGACACTCGATGACTATAAGAATGTGAGACCTATTGACTGGCAAGATGAGATCAGTCAGCTAGGACAGATGCACGAATACAGCGTAAGCGCATCTGGCGGTACTGAGAAGACCACATATATGGCTTCATTCAATTATGCCAATCAGAAGGGTATCATTCTCAATACCGGTATGAAGAACTATGTTGGCAGCATGAACATCACCCAGAAGATAGGCAATCGTATGCAGCTTGTCATGAGAGCGAATTATGCGGAGAAGGAAAGAACTGGTATGCAAGTTAACTATGGACAGGGATCTTCTGCTTATATGTATAAAGTGTGGTCATACAGACCTATTTCCACAAACGGTGTGGACTTGACCCATGAACTTGAAGATCCTGAAAGGCCGGAAAGTGGAGTGCCGATGTTCAACCCATTGCTCCAGACGCAAAATACTGATCAGAAATATATCACAAGACAGTTGAGAACCAGTGCCATGTTCAATTGGAATATTCTCAAATGTCTGAAATTTACTACTTCGATTTCTTATACGAGTACTGAATCCCAGACTGATATATTCAATAATTCCAAGACAGAAGCCGGAAGTACACTTCCAGGAAGAAATGACGGAATTAACGGTTCGAGAAGAGTAACAAGAACTAACAATGTCTTGAATGAGAACACTTTGAACTTCAACAAAAAGTTCGATAATATTCATGACCTTGCCGTAACTGTCGGTTGTACTCAGCAGAAAAATGTTTCGGATATCTTCGAAGCAAAAGCTACACAGATTCCTATTACATCAGAATGGAGAGGAATAGAGGCACTTGATGAAGGGCTGTCTCAGAAAATCATGTCCAAGAAGTTGACAGAATGGGCAATACAATCTTTCATTTTTAGGTCGAATTACAACTATGACAGAAAATACTATCTGACGTTTACGATGCGTGCGGACGGTTCTTCAAAATTTGCACGTGACAATAGGTGGGGCAAGTTCTATTCAGGAGCCGTTCGGTGGAGATTCTCAGATGAGAATTTTGTCAAGAACAATATCGGATCATGGTTTAGCGAAGGATCGCTTAACTTGAGCTATGGGTCTACCGGCAATAATGGTATCGGAGAATACGCTTATCTTCCGCAGATGGGATTTTCTTCCGGAGGGACATATTATGACTATTCATTCAATGATGAATATCCTACAACGGGAGCGATTGTCTCATCGATAGGTAATTCTAAATTGAAATGGGAGACTACATATACCTTTAATGCTAGAATGGATTTGGGCTTCTTCGACAATAGAATATACTTGACCGCCGAGTATTATAAGAAAGATACTAAAGATCTTCTGATCAATGCCACATTGCCTGCCCATATCGGCTATGGTTCAGCATATAGGAATATAGGCCGGGTGGAGAACAAAGGTTTCGAACTGTCTCTAAACACTGTTAATATGAAGAGAAGGCATTTTAACTGGACTACCGATTTCAATATTTCATTCAACAGGAACAAAGTGCTTGCACTTGCCAACAACCAGAGTGTGCTTCCTGCTGATAATCTGAAGATTCCGAATGGGGCTGCATTGTATATTGCGAAGGTGGGCCAGCCTATCGGTATGATGTACGGAGCCCTTACAGACGGTCTTTATCAATATGAAGATTTCCGTAAGGGAAGCGATGGCAGCTGGATATTGAGAGATGATGTAGTTTCACAGTCAACTCATGCAAACAGAAAGGGAGTCTTTCCCGGATATCAGAAATTCAAGGATTTGAATGGCGATCTTCAGATTACTCAAGAAGACTTGACGATTATAGGTAATCCGAATCCTGATTTTACGGGCGGTATAACAAATACTTTCAGATTCTATAATTTTGATATGTCATTGTTCTTTACATTCAGCTACGGCAATGATATCCTTAATATGAACCGTTATTATTTAGAAGAAGGCAGATCATTGAGTTCCAATCAGTTTGCTTCGTATGCCGACAGATGGACCGTGGACAATCCTAACGGAAAACTTCCGCGTGCAAGATCTGCAAACAATACGGCTTGGGGCAGTGACCGTTATGTAGAGGACGGCTCATATTTGAGACTGAAAAATTTGAATATAGGATATACTCTGCCTATTCAGGTGAGCCAGAGGTTTTTTGTTAGCAACATGAGGATTTATTTCTCTGCCCAGAATTTGTTTACGGTGACGGGGTATTCAGGACAGGACCCTACCGTCAGCACGATGTCGAATGCAAGAACTCCAGGTTATGACTATTCGGCATACCCTGTACCACGTACATTCATATTTGGTGCACAAATTTCGTTTTAATGTGATATAATAATTTATATGGATATGAATAAGGTTATTAAAAGTATATTGTTCGGAATTGCATTTTTTCCTCTTACAGGCTGTTTGTCTAATTTGGATTTGCATCCGATAGATTCGGACACTCCGAATACATTTTTCAAAGATAGTGCGGCATGCGCAAAGGTTTTAGTGGGTTGTTATGACGCTCTTAGCGTACCGGGAGGAGGACTTTTTGATGGAAGCATGAACTCTCAGTTCGTCATCTGGAATGTGACGGATGAAATGTATAATGCAGCAGCCGGAACAGGTCCTAAGGTGTATAGCTATACTTCCGGATATGCTCCTAATGCTACTATGTACAAGAATCTTTATGCGGCGATTCAGCGTTGCTGTCAGTTCCTTCATTATCTTCCTGATGCCAAGATGACAACAGAAACAAAGCTCGCCATGGAAGGTGAGGTGCAATTTATAAGGGCATTCTGTTATTTCAATCTTGTACAAAATTATGGAAGGGTTCCTCTTGTAACGGAGGCATCTTCGGATGTTAATAGTACTTCTGCAAAGCAGGCAGAGGAGGCTGATATATACGATTTTGTAATTCGCGAGATGGAAGAGGCAGAGAGTAAGGTCTTTCCGATTACCAAATTTAACTTTGGAGGAAGAATCAACAAGTCTGCTGTCAGGGGAGTGCTGGCAAGGGTCTGCCTTTTCAATGCCGGATTCCCTTGCTACAACACTGAAAGGTACAAAGATGCATACAAATGGGCAAAGATGGTCATCGACGATCCTGCTCACAGCTTGATTCCTAATTTTGCAGAAGCATTCATTCCGCTTATTCAGGACAAGTATGATATACGTGAAAATCTATGGGAGATAGAAGCGTATTGTAAAAGTACGTCTGACGGACTGAAAGAATATTTTCCTTCATTGTCGACCTCGCTTGGTACCAATTGCAGCAAAGCTGTAGCAAATGTGTCCTTTATGGTTAATAATACAATGAAGATCACCAAAAGAATGTTTTCATATTATGAGCAGGATACTGAGGCATTGTTAGGCTCTTATGATGAAAGACGTAACTGGGCTATCGCTCCGTTTACCAATGCCCCTACGAAGCTTGATGGTGCCGATCGTCTTGTTCTTACTTATTTCGGCTCGCATAAGGATCCTGATAATGACAGATTGGTTTATGATCGTCAGGTCAACAAGTTCAACCGTCAGTATGCAAAGATTTGGCCTGCATATCAGAGTAATACAGGAACCAACCTCTGTATAGTACGCTATTCCGATGTATTGCTTATGGCAGCCGAAGCATTGTGTCAGATAAATAATGGTTCGACACCTGAGGCTATAGGCTATGTCAACGCAGTGAGAAAAAGGGCATACGGACAGATGGACGGTCGCAAGTTTATTGATCATATTGAACTTACCAATCCGGGAGAAAATTATACCATTGATGAAGTTTGTGTGGAAATTGTAGATGTTACCGACAATACTGCATCTGTCACATGCACAACGGAAGAGAACAAATCTCCCAAGGCATATCGTGTCGGAGACGTTAAAGGTCCTCTTACAATTGCTACTGCCAAGTTGCCTGAGATTCTTGGTTCTGACGGGAAACCGGACACTAAAGCCACCAGACCTATTGAGTCAATAGTATTGCTCGACAGGGGACATGCCTACAGTGAAACTCCGAAGGTGGTGATCAGGTCACTCGAGGGCGGGAAAGGTCCTAAGGGTAGCGGTGCTACGGCAATCGCAGTGATGAAGGATGAGAGTCCGTCTTATGAATTGCCTGCTGAAGCTACAGACTCAAAGGAGGCATTCCTTCAGACTATTATGGATGAAAGAGCAAGGGAGCTATGCTTTGAAGGCTGGAGACGTTTAGACCTCAAACGTTGGCACAATCTTGTGGAGGTGCTTCAGGCTACGAGGGATGATGGCAGGAATGCAAAAGGAGTCAATGGAGCGCAACTTGATTATATCATGACTCCTGGCAACAATGTGTCCGATGTTCATTATTACCTTCCGATCCCTTCCGGAGAAATAATGCTTAATCCTGAATTGAAACAGAATGAAGGCTGGTAATTGTATATTTAACATTATTAAAAGTATGAGACAATGAAAAGAAATATAATTAGAAACCTGTTTCCCGCTTTAGTCGCCGCTTTAGTCGTTGTGTCCTGCCAAGTTGACACCGTGACCGAATCAACTGTTGTGACTAGGCTTGAAAAGAATGTATACGAAGTTGGAGAGAATGTTCGCTTCCACTTCTCAGGAGAAGCTGATTTCGTGACGATTTTTACCGGAGTTGATAATTATAATGGCGGAACGATGGGAGGAACTATAAAAGGGTCGCGTTATATCTATAGAAATCGCGGAAGGGAGAATGGTTCTCCAGTCCTGTCTTTCAATTGTAAAAAAGATGGAGATAACTTGGAGGAGTATGCCGAAATCAAGCTTCTTCTTTCTACTGACTTTGACGGTGACATCACCATGGAGGGAATAAAACGTGCCACTTGGCTGGATATTTCTGAAAAAGCGAAATGGCCTGTTGAGGGGACTAAAAAAGGTGTTAATGTTAATTCCGGAGCAATAGATTTGTCAGAATGGAACGGACGGGATATCTATCTTGCTTTCCGTTATACTGCGAAAAAGGGACAGAAACAGGAAGGATATACAATCTCTTCATTCAATCTTAATAATACAGTTGAAACGGATGCTCTTCCTTATACGATATGGACAAATGCTTCTTTTGCAAAATGTGGTACAACTACGAATAAACTGCAGGAAGATCAGACCGGTGCTATTTTCCCCGCTTATCAGTGGACACTTGGAACATCGCTTACTTGTGCAGGCATGCCTGACGGTAAGGAGGATTTTGAAAGCTGGGTAATTACTTCTCCTGTCGATCCGAGCCAAGTGATTCCTGATTATGGTACGCTTATTAAGTCGTACAGCGAGGTTGTTCCGGGGTTCTATGATTACACATATTACAAACCGGGTAAGTTTACGGTGACCGTAGTGTCGCGTAATGCTACCGCTTTTGGAACTGAAGAATCTGTGCAAAATATAGAAATAGAAATAGTTGAAAAATAATTTTCTGAAAAATACATTTATGAAATATTTGTTTTCTACGTTACTCATTGCTTGTGTGAGTGTCTTGATGTCCGCTCAGCCCAAACTGAATCTTAATACGGGCAGTATTGATTTTGAATGGCAACAGGAGGAGGATGGCTGGCATATCTCGTGTATTAAAATCGACGGGAAGCAGATTCCTGCCCCCAAGGGATATTACACGGTTTTGTATATAGATCGTAATCCGGCAAAGGATTTGGTCGATCAGGATCTTGAGGGAAAGGATTTTACGTTCTATCCGTCAAAAGCAGAAATGCTTCCCGATGGTACTCTGAAATTTTCTCACAGTCTCCGTTTCGGAGACGTTGAAGCAATATGGAAGGTAGATCCATTATTTCCGTCTGATATAAAGGTCGATATGAAGGTCAGACTGTCGACGAACGGTTCCGTATCCATCGCCACCCCTACGATTACCGTCTTCGAAGAGAACAATATATCATGGGCGATGATTCCGGGTAATTGGTATGGCAATGAAATCCAGTATAATCTGAATATGGCAAAAACTTACAGCATGGGCATTCCTTGTGTTCCGATGCTTGCCCAAGAACGTAATACGATGACTCTGTGTCCGCTGTATTCGTCGAAGGATGGCTATACCTTAGCTGTTATTCCAGATCCGGGGACGGAAACCGACCCGATAGCCGGCAAAGCTCCGGATAAGAGTCCTAATTCCTTGGGATTGAGTTTAGCGAACAGGCATAATGAACTTACTCCCGTGGTTTATCATCCGGTACTCGGACAGGTGGGAGCTAAGCACAAAGCCGGAGATGAAGTGGTATTTGGATTCCGTTATACCTTGAAGAACTCGGGCTGGTTCGATGTATTCCAGCATGCAGTGAACGATGTTTTCGCCTTACCATCATCCTTGGATTTGCTTACCAACAAGGTGTCTTTGTCCGAGCGTGTGAGCCGGCTTCAGAAATTCCTGCGTAAAGATAAAGAGTCGAGCTGGAAAACATGGCAGAGCAGAGGTGAGACAATAGGTGCTAATGGCTCCAAGATTGCTGACGCTGGTACCATGTTTATGATTGCACGAAACGGGCAGGATTCCGTAATGAGCAGCCGTCTTCACTATGTGAGGAATTATAAAATGATTCAGCAGCAGACAGAACCGGGATATTTCTGCGGTGCCGCTCTCGGAGAATATGCGGATATAGACGGTGTGGAGTCGGAAAGGGGTAATTGGATAGAACCTTTGCATACGACCTATTATACTATGGTCGATTTCGGAAATATGCTTCTATTCAATCCTGATGACAAGGAATTGCTTGAAAGGTTGAGGATGGCAGGTGACAGATTGCTTGCATGGCAGAAAGATGATGGAAGTTTTGAGGTCGGCTATGACAGATTTTCTATGAAACCGTCTTTCCCGGATCTTAAGGATTACAGACCAACCTGGTATGGATTGTACATCGCATATAAGCACTTGAAAGACAAGAAATACCTTGACGCAGCCTGCAAAGGTGCAGACTGGCAGCAGGAAAACGGAGTGGATAAAGGATATTATCTCGGAGTATGCGGTGATGGACGCAATATCTGGGATTTCTGTACGGCACAGACATCTCGTGCCTATATGGACTTGTATGAAATAACGGGTAACAAGGCATATAAACAGGCGTCTATAGATGCCGCCATGATTTACGCGACGTCTATATTCACCAATCCGGTAATGACTGATGAAACGAAATACATCGGCGAGCAAGCATATAAAGATTGGGAGCTGAATCAGACTGGTCTTGGTGTGGAGCATATACGAGGTACGGCAGTAAACGGACCGATTTTGATATCAAGTTATGCAGGTTTGTTCGTGAAAATGTATGAATGGACGGAGGAACCGGTTTTCCTTACTATGGCAAGAGCTGCGTCAATCGGAAGAAATGCTTTTGTCGATCAGAAAAGCGGATGCGCAGTCTATTACTGGCACGGAATGAATGAGTTGAAAAAATATTCCACAATGTTCCCGTGGCATGCGTACTGGCAGATTGGCTGGATTGTGGATTATCTGATTGCGGAGGCTGGTTTGCGTTCGGACAGTAATATTTCGTTTCCATATGGCTACATGACTCCTAAGGTTGGCCCACATGTCACATATGGATTTGCACCCGGTAATATTTACGGTAAGAAAGCGGATCTTCTGTTCAGACCGGATATGGTCGGTTGCGATAATCCGGAGATTGAATTCCTTACCGCTTTGTCAGAGAACGGCACGAAGTTATACTTGATTGCAATGTGTCAGTCTAATGACAGTCAGTCATGCACTGTAACTCTGGATTTGTCGCAGTTAGTTGCGAATAAGACAGGTTTCCGTTCTGCTAAGGCTCTTCAGGGTAAAATTATTAGATCGGCGGGAAAGAAAGGGCAGATCAAACTTGATTTTGCTCCATGGGGTATGAATGTCATTGAAATTTCACTATAAACGATTTTATGGAACGATTTTTTATATTGTTGATTTTAGCGGGGCTGTCCGTTTCGGGAGTTGCCCAAAAGAGTATGTGGCTCATAGCTGGACAGAGTAATGCTTCCGGAATGGGTGATAGAAGAACTTCGATGAAATACTATAGCAAAGAGTGTTTCGACTATGTACAATCCGGAGATTCGTTGAAAATACTGCAGGACCCAGTAGGTGAGAACGGCAAGTATTTCGGCAAGGCGAACAGCGGCAGCATCAGTCCTTCGTTCGCGTGGAACCTTAATAAAATGACAGGTGATTCGGTTGTAGTGGTATCTGCGGCGAGGGGAGGAAGTGCATGCTCCACTACAGGAGAGACAATCTACGGTACTTGGGCGGAAAAGGGTGTCTTGCCTTTGTTCGATGCAGCGATGGCTAAATGTAATTCTGCGATTGCCGTTACAGGATTGAAATTCAGTGGGGTGATCTGGCTTCAAGGAGAACGTGACGCAAATGCTATCAATGATGGGAAAATGGACGGTGAGGATTATGAGGCGGCGCTTCGCAATCTTATACTCCGGTTCAGAAAGCATCTTCATGATGCCGACCTTCCTTTTTATATAGTCCTCACAGGACAATATGTCGACCGTCCGCAAGAGGGCTATCATCAGGTTCGTGCGGCACAACGCAGACTGTCTGAAAAAATGCATGGAGTTCATCTTGTAGCTGCGGATCCTTGGCTTTTTCCACAGATGAATATGATGACGGATGACATCCATTACAGCCAATACGCATATAATCTTATCGGGGAAACTATAGCCCGCCAGATTTACGAAGCAAGAAGTATTGATTCTAAATAAAATGAGGAAAATGAAGAAAAAAGTAATAGCATCGCTTTTGGCCATGTTTATCGGAGGAATTGCAGTATTTGCACAGGATCCGATGGTGGACAAAAAGAATACTGACAGTAAACCTCCTTATATCTATCCGGAGGAAAGCATTGTAAGGGAAAATATAGAAAAGTGGCAGGATATGAAATTCGGTATGTTTATCCATTGGGGAACATACAGCCAATGGGGTATAGTAGAGTCCTGGTCCATTTGTCCGGAAGCATATAAATTCTGTATGGTGAGGCCGGAAGGAATGAACTATTTTGACTATGTCCGGAAGTATGAAGATTTGAAAAAGACATTCAATCCTGTAAAATTCAATCCTGAAAAATGGGCTGGAGCGGCGGAGTATGCTGGAATGAAATATGTGGTCTTCACAACTAAGCATCATGACGGATTCAATATGTACGATACTCAGTACAGCGACTATAAAATAACCGATGTCGAATGTCCGTTCCACACAGATGCGAATGCTGACATTGCAAAGAGAATTTTCGATGCATTTCGTGGCAAAGGTATGATGGCAGGTGCTTATTATTCCATAGCAGATTGGAACAATAATGACTATTGGTGGGATTATTTCCCTCCCAAAGACAGGAATATAAATTATCCTCCTGAAATGTTCCCGGAAAAATGGCAGCGCTTAAATGACTTTATCAACAATCAGTTGAATGAACTGACCGGAGGAAAGTACGGTAACCTCGGCATGCTGTGGTTCGACTTGTGCGATGCTTCTCCTGACAGGCATCCGCAGTGGGAAAGATTCGCAAAGACGGTAAGAACCAATCAGCCTGGAATCATGATGGTGGCAAGACATACGAATACCATCTATGAAAATTACAGGACTCCGGAACAGAAAATACCGGATCGTGCCTTGGACTATCCTTGGGAGGCTTGTATGACTATGGCTACTCAATGGTCATACAAACCAGATGATAGTTACAAATCCACGCATGACATTCTGACTACCCTTGTACAGATAGTTTCACGTGGAGGAAACTTTCTACTGAATGTCGGACCGGGTCCTGACGGAGAACTTGCTCCGGAGGCATATCAGCGACTTAAGGAAATCGGTGACTGGATGCAGGTTAACTCAGAGGGTATCCATGGAACGAAAGCAATTGCTCCTTACAAAGAGGACAGAATAGCGTTTACTTCAAAAGATAACAACGTATATGCCTTTTACTTGAATGCCAAGGATGAATATATGCCGTCTGTGGTGAAAATCAGATCATTCGTTCCGGTTTCTGCCAAATCGGTATTTCTGATGGGGCATAATCGTCCCCTCAAATGGAAAAAAACTGGAGACGGAATAGAAATAATCATACCGGAGTCTGTCAGAAAGAATCCTCCTTGCGATTTGGTCTGGGGTTTTAAATTGAAGATTAAATAGAGTGTTCCGAATTATTGATTCCATTTTGAGATGAAGCTTTTTTTCTTTGTTATTTTGTTTGCGATGACTTTCTGTCCGGTGTGGCCTAGTGCCGGAAAACTCCCGGATGTTCCGTCCGTGCTGTTTCTTGGAGTGGATTTCCCTGAAGAAAGTGCCACCTATATTGAAAACCAAATTGCTTCTGGGCTGAAAATACTGGATTTGACAGACAGCCCGGAAGTAACATACCGCTGTGTAAGGGGAATAAAGGAAGCCGCGGAGATCATATCTACGGAAAAGACAGGAAGATATAGAGTATTTGTCATACAATGCAGAGATTTGAATACTAATGAGAATACTTTCTGTAAAATCCGCTTGATGGCTGCTAGGCAAAATACCGACATATTATGGATGACATCCGATACGGCTCAAATTGTTTCCTGTAATTGTGATTTTGCTGATTATGAGGGCTTTTGTTCCAATCAGAAAAGTTATGACTGGAAGCGGTGTATATCATATATCGCAGATGCCGTGTCTCAATGGTGGACCGGTATGGCAGAAGGAAATAGAGGTATTGAAAGGCTGCCTGTATGGCAGGGCGAAATTCCCGATTATGAATATTCCGGACCGGAATATATCAATTCAATAGCGCGTATCGACAGGATTTCCGAACCGGAATTGGAAGTTTTCCTTCCCCGTCAGTCAGAGAAGTCTCCGGTGGTAATCTTTTTCCCGGGAGGAGGATTGAGCTATACCGGCTTTATCAGAAATGCGCGTGAGGCGGCAGAGCTGTTGAGGCCATATGGAGTAGCGGTAATCGGTGTAAAATACAGGGTGAAACGTGGACTTGACGTGGCTTTGGAAGATGCAAGACAAGCCGTAAGGACAGTCAGAGAGAAAGCCTCCGAGTGGAATATAGATGAAAATGCAATCGGAGTAGCAGGACAGTCGGCAGGTGCGCTGATTGTATTGAGGCTGGCTTCAGCCGATTGCCCAGACGCCTTTTCGCGCCCTGACTATGTGATTCCATTAACGAGTTGGTATTACGGGAAACAGAAATGGCCGTTCAGATTTGATGCTGAGACTCCTCCTTTTTTTATGCGTCATGCGACTAATGACAGCGGTTACGGTTTTGCACTTAGTGTCAAGGAAAAACTCTTGGAGGCCGGAGTTCCATTGGATTGGAAGACTGTCGATGATGGGGGACACGGAGCTTTTGAAATTACTGTCGATGGTTATGGACATGACTGGACTGTCGAACTGGTAGAATGGATGAGAAAAAATAAAATATTGAAAACCGATAATCATGAAAAAGAAGTTGATTAGATTGTTTATTGCGGTCGGTCTTGTCTTGGGGGTTGGCTCATGTGCTGATGTGACTGACACTCCTGAATATTATGGAGTATATAAGGAAGCGAATATAGAAAATATAAGACCGTCTTCGTGGTTAAGAGAAATATTACAGAGACAGAGAGACGGCCTCGGGCTTAATCGCAAGGAGTCTGGTTATCCTTATAACACATGTCTGTGGAATGGAATAATCCCGGAGGGAGGGAATCCGATAGCGAAAGGTTGGTGGCCTTATGAACAGTCGGGATATATGATTGACGGTCTGTATAGGTGTGGAATATTCCTGAGAGACAGCGTACTTATGCAGCTCGGTTCCGACAATGTCGGATATGTCTTATCCCATCCCCGGGCGAACGGAATGCTAGGTCCGGAAACCCTTGGTGAGAACCAGTGGGCATTTTCTGTATTCGCACGGACGTTGCTTGCATATTACGACTATACCGAAGACGACAGGATTCCGGTTTTGCTGAAAAAACATTTTTCTGCCTTGAATGATACTTTGACCAACAGGCAGACTTGTATCATAGAAAGTATGTGCAAAATGTATTCATATACGGGCGACAAGGAAATCTTGCAGAAAGCCGGGCATATTTGGGATCTGTTCAGTATGAACGGGGGAACAAAAGACAATGAAGTGTTCATCCATGGAGATATGGTCTCTTCAAAGCCGATTGACGTACATGGTGTGACGGCTGCTGAAGTTTCCAAACAGCCGTTGATTCTGTATCTTTATACCGGTAGGCAGGAATATCTCGATGCCGCGCTTGGTTTCTATTCTTCCGTGGAACGGGAAAACGAACTTCCAGATGGGATACCGGCTTCATATGAAAGCTTGTTTCCTAAGCATGCGGAAGCGCTGCATGAGACCTGTGATATCAGTGACTTTATATGGAGTTACGGTTACATGCTGATGGCAACCGGAGATGTTAAGTGGGCGGATAAGATGGAATCAGCTGTGTATAATGCAGCCTTGGGAGCTATTAATAAAGATTTCAAGGCTTTGCAGTACTTCTCATCTCCGAATCAGTTATTGGCAACTGAAAAAAGTTCCATGGCTCCGTATGGTGAAGAGGGCTTGTCACGTCAGGCTTACAGACCGGGTTTTGATGTTGAATGTTGTTCCGGCAATGTCCACAGGATGTTTCCGAATTATATTTCAAGGATGTGGATGAATGGTGACGAGCATGAGATAGTTGCCGCTTTGTACGGTCCGTCGGAATATAGGACAGAAATTAATGGCACAAAAGTATGTATAACGGAAGATACTTCTTATCCTTTCTCCGGGAAAATAACATTCAGGTTTGCTCTCGATGGTGCTCCTGTCAGAATACCGTTTACCATGAGGATTCCATCATGGGTAGAGAATGCAAAGTTGACAGTCAATGCAGAACAGCCGAAAGAATATCATGCAGGAGGGTTCAGTACGATAGAAAGACGATTTAAGGATGGGGATGTCGTAGAGTTGGACATCGATATGAAGCCGAGGGCAGAGAAAAGAACTGATGCCGGAATTAATGTATATATGGGGCCATTGCTGTATTCTGTAGATATTGATGAGAATGTTGAGATCATAAAGGACCAGTTCAAAACATCTGTAGCTTTTCCTGCATATAACGTGACCCCTGCTTCTAAGTGGAATTTCGGTCTGCCTGAAAACCCTGAAATAACAGTGGTGAACACAGGGAAGAAAGGATTCCCGTGGACACCAGATTCAACACCTGTCAAGCTTAAAGTAACTGCATTTGAAATTCCTGAATGGCGACTTTTGGGTGATACGACCCCTGGGCTACCTGAAGAGAAAATTCAGGTTTCGTCAGAATGTGAAGAGATAGAAATGGTACCGTCCGGATGTACAAGGATAAGAATGACGACGCTTCCGGTGGTTGAATATTGTAAATGAAATTTAAAATTAAATTAGTTATGAGTAGAATTACGATGACTGTATTGTCTGTCCTTATTTTGATATCCGCGTGTACATCAGGATCCAAAACAGGAACTAACAGACAATTGCCCGTTTATCTTGATGAATCCAAAACGATAGACGAGAGAGTAGAAGATATTATTCCACGTCTTACGCTGGAAGAAAAGGTGGCATTATGTCATGCTCAGTCCAAATTCAGTTCTCCCGGAGTGCAACGACTCGGCATTCCTGAGTTGTGGATGAATGACGGACCGTTCGGTGTAAGAAGCGAAGTCCTTTACAACAGTTGGACAAAAGCGGAAACTACCAATGATTCCTGTACGGCATTTCCGGCTCTTACGGTTCTTGCATCCAGCTGGAATATGGAACTTGCGTCTCAATACGGTCAAGCTCTCAGTGAAGAGGCGAACTATCGGGAGAAAGACGTTCAGCTTGCTCCGGGAGTAAATATCGCAAGGACACCTCTTAACGGAAGAAACTTCGAGTATATGGGTGAAGATCCTTTTTTAGTTTCGAAAATTGCTGTTCCGTATATCAAAGCCATTCAAGATAACGGTATTGCTGTATGTGTAAAGCACTTTGCACTTAATAATCAGGAGTATCAGAGAGATACCGTTAATGTAGAGGTGTCTGAAAGGGCACTGCGAGAGATTTATCTTCCTGCCTTTAAAGCTGCTGTAACAGAGGCTGGGGCATGGTCTGTAATGGGGGCATATAATAAATTCAGAGGACAATACTGCTGCCACAATAACTATCTCATCAATGATATTCTTAAAGGGGAGTGGAAATTTGACGGAGCAGTCATCTCGGACTGGAGCGGAACAAAGAATGCGTATGAGGCTGCAATGAACGGACTTGATATAGAAATGGGAACATTAAAACCATATAATGAGTATTATATGGCTGATTCTCTCCTGTATTTTGTTCGTAATGGCAAAGTACCTATGGAAAAACTTGACGATAAGGTCAGACGTGTTCTTAAACTTAATCTAAGAACGGCAATGAACCGCAATCGCCCTTGGGGAAGTTTTAATACGAAAGAACATACTGACTTGGCACGCCATATCGCAGAACAAGGGATAGTATTGTTGAAAAATCGCGATAATATTCTTCCGGTAGATACTAAAAAATGCAGGAAAATAGCTGTAATAGGGGAAAATGCTGTCAGAACTCATGCCAGTAATGGAGGTGCTGCTGCTCTTAAACCAAGATATGAAATTACTCCGCTTGCGGGTATCGAATCGCGTTTTGGAAAAGAAGTGGAAGTGTCTTTTGCAAGGGGATATAGTGCTTATACTCCAATGATAGACGGAAGGATCGCTTCTCCGGCTTATGACAATATACAGTTGGCGGTAGAAGCGGTAAAACTTGCTAGGGAAAGTGATCTTGTGATATTTGTGGGAGGCCTTAATCATAACTGGAGGCAGGACAGCGAAGGATATGACAGAGAATCGTACAACCTTCCTTATGGACAGCCGGAACTCATACGTAGAATTCTCGAAGTGAACAGCAATGTCGTACTGGTTCTTGTTTCCGGAAATGCCGTGGATTTGCGTTTTGCTGAAGATGTCCCATCCATTGTGCAGGCATGGTACTGCGGTTCCGAGTCTGGACATGCCATAGCTTCCGTGTTGTCCGGAGATGTCAATCCGTCAGGCAAACTACCTATTTCATTTCCTGCAACCCTTGAAGATTGCGGAGCTCATGCGTTTGGACCCGAAGCATATCCGGGAGTTAATGAAACCGTGACATATTCAGAAGATATCTATGTCGGATACAGATGGTTCGATTCTAAGAATATTACCCCTATGTATGCTTTCGGACATGGTTTGAGCTATACTTCCTATGAATATTCGGATGCAGGGACCGATAGCTTCGTCTACAGTCCTGGTGACAAGGTAAAGGTGTCGTTCAGTGTGAAGAACACGGGAACACGTGACGGTGACGAAATATCTCAGGTTTATGTTTCTCAAATCAACCCGTCTTCCGAACGGCCTGTAAAAGAACTTAAAGGGTTTGCACGCACTTCTTTGAAATCAGGTGAGTCCAAAGTGGTTGAAGTGGAACTTCCTGTTGATGACTGGGCATTTTGGGATGAACAGTTGGGTGGATGGAATTTGGAAAAGGGTAGATATGACATAAGTATAGCAGCTGCTTCTGATGATATCAAATATGTAGTTAGTGTTGAAATCAAATAATATGCGAAATTTATTTTTAATCATTTTAATAACGCTGGGTTCTGTGCTTGTCAATGCACAGAACTTAGTTCTACCATTATATGGTAAGGCTGAATTTGAGAAGATTGCTTCCCTTGATGATGAAATGCCTGAATTGCATGTGTACCTTACGGATAAACCGAGTAGTCAAGCAGTCGTGGTTTGTCCCGGTGGTGGATACAAGGGACTCTCTTTCGGCTCGGAGGGAGTCTCTGTGGCAAAATGGCTAAATCAGAACGGCATTGCAGCCTTTGTCGTCAAATACAGGATGCCAGCGGGAAGGCAAGAGGTGCCTGTCGAAGATTTGACAAGGGCTTTTGAAATCGTGATGGCCAATGCGGATAAATGGAATCTTGATTCTTGTAGAATTGGTCTGATGGGATTTTCTGCAGGAGGGCATCTTGCGGCAACGGGGCTTGTGACGTTGAAGGGTGAATTGAAGCCAGATTTCGGTATTTTGGTTTATCCGGTAATATCTATGAAAAAGAATATTACCCACCAGTTCTCAAGATTTAATCTTATGGGGAAAAGTCCATCTGAAGATACTGTAATTAAATTCTCTACGGAAGAGCAAGTTGCTGAGGATACCCCTGCGACCATTCTTTTTCACTGTTCAGATGATCCGGCGGTAAAACCGGAAAATTCCATCGTGTTCTATCAGGCATTACTGAGGAATGCTGTTCCTGCTGAAATGCATGTCTATCCGAAAGGCAGACATGGTTGGGGTTTTATCGAGGGGGCTCCTTTCCCTTATTTCAATGAATTCAAAACTACTGTTCTGCGGTGGATTGCAGAACAGAACAACTAAATTTTATAATATGATTAGAACTCTGTTATTGGCAGTTTGGCTTATGTTTATGCTTGCTCCTGCCAGCCTTGCTGTGGAAAAAGAAAAAATCAAGGTTGCCTGTATTGGCAACAGCATCACTTTCGGTGCAGGTTTATCCAATCAGGCAAGGGACAGCTATCCTGCGGTGCTTGGGCAGATGCTCGGTTCCGGTTATGACGTGAGAAACTTCGGAGTTAGTGGCACCACTGTGCTTTCTTCCGGAGACAGTCCCTATATAAATACTCGTGTGTATAAACAGGTGTTTGATTTTCAACCAGATATAATATTTATTAAATTCGGTACCAATGATTCAAAGGGTGGTAATTGGAAGCATAAGGATGAATTTAAAGGAGACATGCAGGCTATGATTGACGTGTTCTCGGGTATGGATTCTAAACCTAAAATTTATTTGTGTCTCCCGGCTACATGCTATATTGAAAAAGGTTCGATTAAAGATAGCGTTATAGTTCATGGTGTAATTCCTCGCATTAGGGAGGTTGCAGAGAAAAACCGTCTTGAAATAGTCGACATGCATGCCGCGACTTCCGGAATGCGAGAACATTTCCCTGATAAACTGCATCCGGACAGGGTGGCATCTTTGGAGATGGCAAAATGTGCGTATAGGGCGATGACTGGAAATTCCAAAGAATTCCAGCTTCAGGATTTCCCCGGGGTCAAGACTAAATGGAGGGGTTATGATAAATATGATTTCGAGTTCAACGGGAGAAAGGCTAATATAGTAGCCCCTGCCAAGCCTCTTCCCGGTAAGCCTTGGATTTGGAGACCTGCTTTTTTCGGGGCTTTTCCTGCTGTAGATATCGCAATGCTAGCATTGGGTTACCATGTAGTGCATTATGACTTGGCATTCCTTTATGGAAGCCCGAGATCTCAGGAACTCGGAACCCTGTTTTACAATGCCATGATTAAGTATTACGGCTTTTCGGAAAAAGTTGTCCTTGAAGGATTTAGTAGAGGCGGACTCTTTGCAGTCGATTGGGCAGCAGCAAATCCGGAGAAAGTATCGTGTATCTATCTTGATGCTCCGGTGTGCGATATTACGAGCTGGCCCAGTCGTGAAAGGACTGACTTATGGCAGGAATTTCTGCAGGAGTGGAATATCAAGGAAGAGGATATGAAAAATTTCAAGGGTAATCCTATCGACAATCTGAAACCTTTGGCAAAAGCGAAGATTCCGATTATAGCTGTAGCAGGGGACAGCGATAAAACTGTGCCTTATGATGAGAATCTTGAAATTTTGGCGGCACGTTATAAAAAACTTCGGGGAGAGATTGAGGTAATCATCAAAGAAGGTTGCGATCATCATCCTCACAGTCTTGACGCACCAGCTCCTATTATTAAATTCATATTGAACCACTAAAAAATGTTCCACGTTGAATGCAAGCGGAATCTAGTCGGACACGACTGGATTCCGCTTATTTGTAAATCAACATATTTCTGTTCTTCACGTGTTAAAACGTTCCCGGGAACGTTTGCGATGATTTATACTATAAAATGCTTGTGTGTTGATACTTATGAACATATATTTGTACGTGCTCAGTGAGTGCGAAAGACATAATATATAACCAACCATTAATAATTAAACCCCAAAATGACGTTGATTAGAATTACATGGAAACTGCTTGTTTTGCTCACAGTCTTAATCTTTGTCGGAACTCTGCATGCAGCGGATAAGACCGGACAGGATGAATGGCGATTCGCAAGCTATGGAAAAGCTGCTAAGGGATCTGTTACTATGGATTCCAACACTCTGACAATTAAGACAGAGAACACAAAAAATGCCTTCTTTGAATCTGATGAATACAGTTTTGCATATAAGGAACAGCCGTTTTTGCATGACGATTGTTCAAAGTCTGTGATAACGGTGAAAATTGACGATATTAAGAAAGGTTCTGCCGGTATTATGATGAGATCCACTGATAGTCAAAGTTCGGCGAATGTACATCTTGAAGCGACTGCTACCGGAGATTTATTCGTTTTTTTTAGACAGCAGGAAGGAGGTAGTACCTCTTACAGACGAGTGGGGTATATCGGTTTTCCTGTTGAGATAAGGCTTACGAGACAAGGGAATTCTTTTTTGAGTCATTATAAAAATGCCGCTGATGAGTGGATTAAAGGCCCTGCTGTTTTTGTCGATCTTGGAGAAACGCATTTGTCCGGTTTTTATGCCTGCTCCGGAAATGACAATCAAATAGGCTACGATGTGGATTCTTCTCGTAAAATGCAGGTGACATTCAGGGATTGGACTATTGAAAACAGCGATAATTTTATCCCTGCGGAAGATAATTTTGTCGACAAGGAGCCGATTGCGCCGAATACTCTTTTGAGAGAGAATTTTGCAGATGGTAGTTTATCCAATGTGCCTGCAAGTGTTGTGAATCCGGTTTGGAATGGTATCAAATTTGCAGAATTGCCTTATGCAGAAGACGGCAGCAGATATTGGAGAAAACGTGGCGATGGTATATACTATTTAGGCGACAAGAAATGGGCTGATTATGAAGTTGCCGTCCGGCTCTCTTTTCCGGAGCCGGCTATGAGTACTTCTGAATTTTCAGTGCAGATGCGTTACCAGAATATAGCAATGTATTCAAAAATGCTGAAATATTACGGGGTAAGCCTGAAGAACGGTAATGAAATCATTCTGAATAAATACAAGTCGGGTGGGAATACTATAGAGCTGCTCCAAAAGGTGAAAGTAGATTCGTATAACGACGGAAGCATGCACGAACTTAGGATTCGTGTAATGGATAAGGATTACGAAGTCTTGTGGGATGGCGAAAGCGTCATAAAAGGCTCAGATACCAAAGAACCTATAACCTATGGGAATATAGGTTTGAAATTCACGGACTGTGATATAAACTTATACCGTATAGAAGTGACTGAGATAAAAGATGAAATCAATGGAAATCTTGATAACTATTTGTTGGATTATTACGACACGAAAATCCCTGATTATATTATTAAACAATATTTGAAATAATGGAACTGAATAAAATATTTTTATCTGGATTGACCTTCTTATGGGTTTGTTCCGGCAACGGCTATTCTGCCGATAGGCAAGATGGTAAATTCGAACCTAAGTTGTTTCAGGTAACAACTGCAGAGACAAGGCCTAATGATGCAGTACTTATCAGGGGTGAATATCTTGACAAGATAAAGTCGATAAAAGTTTTTACCCTCGACAATGGAAATGTCGGCAATGCCGAGCCTGCGTATGTTCCGCTCCCTGTAGAGGACAGGCTGCCCGATGTAAATGGTACCAACCTTCGTACCGGGCCGTTGGCGTCCTATAAGGCTAAAGCGGTGGACTTGCTGCAGCAAAAGGAGCAGTCTCTTAAGTTTATTGTACCCGAGGATTTGAAGAACGGGGTTTTCAGTGTGGAAATGACAGATGTCAATAATGAAAAGGCTTATTTTTATCTGAACGTTCCGATTGTCCGTTGGGCTTTGAGTGAGGATGGTGAATGTGCGGTTGCCGGAGATTATCTCAGGGTTCAGGGAAAGAATCTTTTACGGGATAAGGACAAGGCGCATGCTGTACTTGTTCCGCTAAAAGGCGGAAAAAATGTAAGATGCAAGGTTACGGATTTTTTTGACGACTTTTCCGTAAGTGTTGATATTCCGGACAACACGCCATTAGGCACATATTATTTGTATTACCATAACGGAATGGGGGGAAAGACAGCATGGAGTGAACCTTTGCGGATAGATGTGGTGTCCAAATCTCCTGACTGGTGGGGGGTGAAAGTATTTAATGTGATGGACTACGGTGCCGTGGGCGATGGCGTCCATAATGAAACCGCAGCTTTCCGTGCAGCTCTTCATGCTGCCGGACAAAATGGTGGCGGTAAGGTATATGTGCCGAGAGGCAGATATATGCTTACAGGTGAGCTCATTCTTTCTCCAAACACATTGATTGAGGGAGAATCAAAGGAACTGACTCATATTTTCTGGAATCCTCTTAATTGGGATTTGTATGAGTTGCCTAACAGCCTTATTAGCGGAACTCATCATTTCGGTTTGAGAAACTTAGTAATGTGGTCTTCACGTGCATGGGGAGTCATCATGTCTACGGGGCCCGTGGAAGAACAAGGAACGATATTGCTCGAGAATCTGATTGTGCGTCAGACAGGGCAGCTCAGCGGTATGATATATCAGGTGAAGTCGAATAGGGATCAAGTCGAAGCGGAGTTTCACAGCAGATGGAGCAAAACAGGGATAATTCTTCGTGGCAAGAATCTTAAAGTAAGGAATTGCGTCTTCAATTCAGCCGGCATGTACACTTTCTATGCAGCGGGAGGATTTGTCCAAAATTGCCGTTTCGAGAGACATACCACAGGTACTAACCAACCATATATGCTGGTACATCCCAAAGGGTTGATATTCGAAGATTGTTATAAGCAGGGGGACGGTTTTGGGTATGCTTCAAGTATTGACGAAAGCAGGAACCTTTATGAAGCGCGCAATTATATTCCGTTCGATTATACCAATGACCGCGAGTGTATGACTCTTGATGGCGGTAGTGGCGGATATTACGGACCTATAAAATCCGTCGAGGGTAATATAATTACTATCCCAGAAGATGCGGAAACTAATCAATGGACTGAAAACCACTGGAATGGCGGAGGGGTCTATATTATTAACGGGACGGGAGCCGGGCAGTTCAGACGTATCCGCAGCCATACTCTGACAAAAATTGAGTTGGATCAGCCGTTTCTTGTACAACCGGATGCCACATCTGAAATAAGTGTTACCACCGTAAGGCATCATTTGTATTTCATCAATAATGAGGCAGTCGATGTAGGAGCTTATCAGTTGTATGGCTCTGTACAGAATTGTGTGATTTCCGGTATGACGATGACACGGTGTAACGGAATTGTAGGCAGAGGATCGCTGTTGTATCGGGGGAAACAGCCTGAGTGGTATATCGATATCGTCAATTGCCGTCTTAAGGAGGGTAATTACAGTCATTGGTTCGGTATTGATGACAGAGGGCATTCCGGTCACCAAAGTATAAATCTAATCGGCAGCGGAGGAACTGGTATGAGCATAGGCACTGTTATCAGGAGGAATGTGCTTAGTGAATATAGTTATATCCGTACTTCCCCGGGAGCCAATCCGGATGCAGTAACAGACGTTATAATCGAAGACAACTCGTTTGATATCGCAAAGAATGCCATATTGTTGGGTGGAAATGCCACTAATACGTCTGGTGTTCTGATTCATAACAACAGATACAATGAGGTAGACAAAAGATTGGAAACCAATGTTAATAAAGATAGTTACCTTGTCATCGATGACAACCTTTGAGGATATTTTTCCGATGCGGACGACCTTTGAGGATAACAAAGTTTCTAATCGGGGTCCGATAATACGAAAACGATTATGATAATAAAGAATATAGCGAAAAACAGAACTTTTACAAATGTAGTATTGAATGCGGACTATGTGGTAGCTGGAGGTGGACTTACGGGGGTGTGCAGTGCAATTGCCGCCGCCCGTGAAGGACTTCGGGTTGTCCTTATACAGGATCGTCCCGTACTTGGAGGCAATGCTTCCAGTGAAGTTCGCCTTTGGGCACTAGGTGCCACTTCACACATGGGTAACAACAACCGGTGGTCACGTGAAGGAGGTATCATCGACGAAATCCTTGTAGAAAATGTATACCGCAATAAGGAGGGGAATCCTGTGCTTTTTGACATGGTGCTGATGGATAAGGTATTGACAGAAAAGAATATCACCTTACTTCTTAACACAACCTTATATAAGGTTGATAAGAGCAATGATCGGAACATATCTTTTGTCACAGCTATAAATTCGCAGAACGGGACAGAATACTCTATTTCAGGACAGATGTTTGCAGACTGTACCGGAGATGGTACGTTAGGTTATCTTGCCGGAGCATCATTCAGAATGGGGGCGGAAGACAGAACTGTGTATGGTGAAGAATTTGCACCAGACAAGCAAGAGTATGGAGAATTGCTCGGGCACAGCATATTGTTCTATATCAAGGACATTGGCAAGCCGGTGGAATATATCGCTCCAAACTTTGCGTTAAAGGATGTCGAAACATTGATACCGAAGTTACAGAATCCAAATTATTTCAATGTAAATCAATTGGGCTGTAAATATTGGTGGCTTGAGTATGGCGGACGCCTCGATACTATTCTGGACACGGAGGAAATCAAATATGAATTATGGAAAGTTGTCTATGGTGTCTGGGATTATATAAAGAATTCCGGGAAATTTCCTCAGGCAAAGACCCTGACGCTTGAATGGGTGGGGCTTTTCCCGGGTAAACGTGAAAGTCGCAGGTTCAACGGTCTTTATACTCTGACGCAGCAGGATGTTATCAACCAGTCAACCCACTATGATGCGGTGGCATATGGTGGATGGGCAATTGATCTTCATCCTGCGGATGGTGTGTATGCTGGAGGAAATGGCTGTCATCAGTGGCACAGTAAAGGTGTCTATCAGATTCCTTACCGTTGCTATGTAACTCCGGATCTTGATAACCTTTTCGTGGGTGGACGCATCATTTCCTCAAGCCACGTGGCAAATGGTACTACTCGTGTCATGTGTACGTCGGCTCTCGGTGGAGAAGTCATTGGACGTGCCGCGTCAATTTGTCTTTCAAAAGGATATAAACCAATAGACCTTGTTGATAGGGACAGGATAGGTTTGTTGCAATCACTTCTTGTTAAAAACGGGAACTTTATACCGGGTATTGCTGTGGCGGTTGAGGACAATCTTGCCGACTCTGCGGAAATATCGGTGTCATCTGTGCTTGAACTTGACGATTTGCCAGCCGATGGTACCTGGTTTGGATTAGATTATCCTATAGCTCAACTCATACCGGTGAATGGTAAAGTGCCGGTGGTCAGGATGAATGTAAAGGCAGATAATGCAACAAGGCTTGTTATGGAATTGAGAAGTTCATCCAAGAGTGAGAACTACACTCCGGATACTATTGATGCAGTTCTAGAATTCGATTTGAAAAAAGATGAGAATGAGATTGTTGCAGACTTTTCCTATTCATACGCGACTCCGCGTTATGCTTTTATCTGCCTGATGAAAAATCCTGAGATTTCAGTACCGATGAGCGGGCGGTTAGTCACAGGATTGACTGCCGTATATAACTACATAAACCCTGCCGTGTCGAATTTCGGAAAGCAGGTTCCACCTGAAGGAATAGGGGTGGAGGAATTTGAATTCTGGTGTCCGAAACGTCGTCCGGAGAGCAAGAATATAGCGATGTCGTTTGCCCCGTCTCTTACGTCTTTCAACTCGGAAAATTTGAGGAATTCTTATTACCGTCCGTATATAGGTACTAATGCCTGGGTAGCAGCTTTCGATGATGCAAGACCTGAAGTATGTTTCAAGTGGAATGGGAGGAAACAAATTAAAACCATTATCTTGTACTTCGATACCGATACGGATCAGGCAATGGAGACCGTCCAGATGGGGCATTTCGATGCTTGTGTCCCGACTTGTTACAGGGAGTACATAATCCGGAATTCAGAGGGTAAGGAACTTTATCATATTACTGGCAATCATCAGACACTCAATGTGCTTGAACTTGATCAGCCGGTGACGACCGACGCCATTTATGTCAACTTTGTCCGTCCTTGCGGTGATGTCTGCCCGGGGCTTATGGGAGTGTATGTGTGTTAAGATAACACTGATAATAAATAAACTGAAATGAATATACTTGATTACATAACCATTATCCTATTTTCGATAGGAGTGTTGATTACAGGAGTGTCTTTTTCCAAGACGGGAAAGGATATGAAAAGTTTTTTCTCAGGTGGCGGCAACGTACCGTGGGGAATGAGTGGACTTTCATTGTTCATGGGATTTTTCTCGGCAGGAACTTTCGTCGTGTGGGGGTCGATAGCCTATTCGTATGGAATGGTATCAATCATTATCCAGCTTACAATGGCTGTTGCCGGGTATGCCGTAGGCACATGGATTGCTCCCCGATGGCATCGTACTCACAGTCTCACGGCTGCCGAATACATAACGGGCCGTCTTGGTGTCAAGACGCAGAAGACATATACCTATATTTTTTTGGCCGTGTCGGTTTTTACTACGGGGTCGTTTCTTTATCCCGTAGCTAAAATAGTCGAAGTTACTACGGGTATTCCTCTGACCACAGCTATCTTCGCTTTAGGGGCATTCAGCATGGTTTATGTTGCTCTCGGAGGTTTGCGAGGAGTGGTTGTGACTGATGTCCTTCAGTTTGTAATTCTTTTTGCGGCAGTAGTGATAGCTGTTCCGCTTGCTTTCGACAAGATTGGTGGAGTCGGTACATTTTTCGAAAAGGTTCCGGAAGGATTTTTCGAACTCTTTGAAGGTGAGTATACTCCCGGGTTCGTGATAGCCTTTGCTATCTATAATATGTTTTTCCTCGGAGGCAACTGGGCTTATGTTCAGAGGTATACTTCAGTAAAAACGGAAAGGGATTCACGGAAAACAGGTTGGCTTTTCGGGGTGCTCTACACAATCAGTCCGATTCTGTGGATGTTGATACCCATGATTTACCGAGTTTATAATCCGTCATTGTCGGGTCTTGAAAACGAAGGGGCATATCTTCTGATGTGCAAGGAAGCCATGCCCGACGGATTGCTTGGTTTAATGCTCGGAGGAATGATTTTCGCAACGGCGAGCTCTCTCAATGCCACTCTGAATATATCGGCAGGTGTGGTTACCAACGACATATTCAAGAGAATGCGTCCTGATGCTTCTGAAAAGACATTAATGAACGTGGCGAGGATTTCCACATGGGGATTCGGAATAATGGCTATTATTGTAGCGCTTCTGATACGCTCTATGGGAGGTATTGTAAACGTTGTAATCAGCGTGGCGGCATTGACGGGAGTTCCGGTTTACCTTCCTGTAATATGGTCTTTGTTCTCAAAACGGCAAACTGCGCGTACGATACTTTCAGCGACATTTATAAGCCTTGCCATTAACTTGATATTCAAATTTGTGACTCCGCATTTCGGCTTGGCTCTCGATAGGACATGGGAAATGATAGTCGGTACCGCGGTTCCTGTGATACTGCTTGCCGGGATTGAGGTGGTGCTGAAGGCAAAAGAATTCATCGCTCCGGAATATATGGCCTATATTTCAGGACGGAATGTAAGGATGCGTCAGGAAAACGCAGGCGATACTGAAGAGTCTAAACGGACTGACAGGTTTACACAGAAAGTGTTGGGCATTGGTCTCGGACTGTCCGGTGTGCTTATTACAGTTCTCGGTTTCATTGCGGAGGAAAACATTGTCGTACCTGTCGCTGTTGGCTTAGTTGTGACATTGATAGGAATATATTTGCTTATTTTATCATTGCGCCGTCCGCTTTAGAAGCCTTTTAATTTTTCTTCCTATTGATAGCGTGGGCTCGATATGAGCATTATATTTATTCGATTGAATAATAGAACATAGCGATAAAAATTTTAAGTTTATAATAGCAAATTATAACTTTTGAACGATTATCGCTATGTTCACAGAGCCTAAAGTTATGATTCAAGCTGTATCTGATTATCACCGATTAAATAAACTCCCCGTTTTCGTTGATCTTTACTTTCACTTCCTTTTCGCCTTGCTCCAATTCTATCCAGTAGTAGTTTCCGGTAGGAGTTTCAACATATTCGGCATCATCCACTACATAACCGCTATATTGTGAGGCATTAATGGCCTCTGTCACTTTAATCGGGAGTACATATACATCCCATGAGGTTGAAATCCATTCATAGCTTGTGTTGAACAATACTTCTTTGCTTTGGTTTTCATGTACGATGTCCACTTCGATCATACCTTTTTCCTGTTCAATCTCAATAATGCGGGCATTGGGATAATTCTTCTGTATGAATTCCGTTACGGCAGTAACCGTACTCGATGGGGCATCCGGTAGCAATGATTCGTTATTGCCATCACCGTCATCATTCACGGCTTTAATGAGGATGCCGTCTGCTGAATAATGCAGATCCATATCTATATCCTGTGCCGATTCCACTTCTATGATGTAGATGATCTCTTTCTCAGTTCCGGCACGTTCAATACGCTCCACTTCGTTATCTCTCTTCCAGGAGGCGTATTCGCTGCTTTCAAAAGAGGTCTTTATTGCTTGCGGAATATCGCTATATGGCATTTCAGTTTCAGTCATGTACCATGAACCATCTGCCGTATACCAGGCTTCCGTTTTATACCCGTTGTCGCTCTTGTTGTTGAATTCCGCTTTGTAGTATTGCCCTTGTGAGACAGTTTTTGTTTCCCAACTCAGATTAGCGGTGTTGGAGAAACTGCTGTCGAATGCATTGCGTACGGCTTCAGGAACTTTAGAGTTTGGAAGATCGTCATCATCGTTGCAACCTTGCAGGCTTAACATGCCCATCGCCAATAGAGCTAGATACATTTTCAGTTTCATAGTTACTTGTTTTTTTTAGAGTTTACTAATATTATTGTTTTCTTTGACTATTGCTGATTGTATTGCAAAGATGGCGGGCAATTCTGGAAGAAATTGGGAATTTGACTCCAAAAGTGGATAATAAATTCTATATTTGCGATTTTAACATTAAAAAGAGCAGATTACTAATGAACTTATACTAATATGGTACAGGAATTGGAAAAACGCACCCGTATTGACGTAGCCGATGTGCTGCGCGGACTCGCCGTTATGGGCATCATTGTATTACATTCCATTGAACACTTTAATTTCTATTCATTTCCCGATACGAGCACTCAGAGCGCGTGGCTTAACTTTTCAGATAAAGCCATTTGGGACGGACTCTTTTTCATGTTCGGAGGAAAGGCTTATGCTGTGTTTGCCCTGCTTTTTGGGTTTAGTTTCTTTATTCAGGATAATAATCAGCGTATGCGTGGCAATGATTTTCGTTTGCGTTTCTGCTGGCGATTGATATTATTATTCATTCTTGGTAATATAAATGCGGCCTTTTTCACGGCTGAAGTATTGGTGCTCTATTCTTTAGTCGGATTCATTTTACCACTTACCTGCCGACTGAAAGATAAATGGTTGTTTATTCTGGCATGTGTGCTTCTGATACAGCCATTGCCACTTTATTATGTGATACATGCCTGTGTAGACCCTTCTTTTGTGACTCCTTCTATTCCGACAGGTAGTTACTGGGGAGCGGCTTTCCAGGTGCAGAGTCACGGTACATTTCTTGAAACCCTGCGTGTGAATTTGTGGGAAGGGCAGATTGCCAGTCTTGCATGGGCTTGGGACCATGGACGTGTGTTTCAGACTGCTGCTCTTTTCCTGTTCGGCTTGTTGATAGGACGTCGGGGACTTTTCCTGAAGGAGAATCTGAAGTTCTGGAATAAGGTACTTTGTGGTGCTCTTATCGCTTTTTTCCCTCTGTATGGATTGGGCAATATGTTACCGGATTTCATTGCTAATAAGTCTATTCTCACCCCCTTGTTACTTATCATAACTTCCCTGTCCAAGTTTGCATTTATGCTGATATTGGTGTCGGGTGTTATCTTTGCTTTCTATCGGACAAACCTGCACGACTGGTTGATGAAGATTACTCCTTACGGTAAGATGAGCCTTACAAATTATATTACCCAGAGTATCATTGGTTCGTTGTTGTTCTATAATTGGGGACTTGCGCTTCACTCTCAGTTGGGTATAACAGCCAGCTTCCTGGTAGGAGTAGTGCTCTTCATCGTGCAGCTCGCTTTCTGCCGGTGGTGGATGAGCCGTCATGCGCACGGGCCGCTGGAATATTTGTGGAAGCGGGCGACTTGGTTGAAATAAAGTATCATTTTACACCCGCTATTTTTGAGAAAATGTTCTTTCCGTTCTTTCAGATCTCTCTGAATTCCCTGTTCATCGGCATTACGGCTGAAACTTCCAACCTTATAGTTGCTTCAGGTATCTTTCAGCTGAAACACCGATGAACAGGGGGACCGGGGGGAAACTGAAGGCTGAAAGAGGAAAAAGAACACTTAAATGTATTGAATAGTATCTGAAAACAAGTAATGATGTGATCCGGAACAAGTAATGTTGAGAATGATTACATTGCTTGTTCTTATCCACAACAAGCAATGTAATTTCAGGCAAGTCCGATTCCGTGACTTTTAACGTCTATATATCGGTGGTGTTGGATATATAGATACTGCACGTTCGATATATAGATGCGACACGTCCGATATATAGATGTGTCATGTCCGAATTTGTGCCAGAGTTTTGACCTCTTTTAGGCAAAAATGCTGTTTGTAAACAGCAAATAGGCTATGCTTATTGGAGAACAACTGGATTATTCTCTCAGGGAAACTTCTATTTGCTTCTTATCGGTTATCCGAGGATACTAATAAATACTTCAGTTCTTCCAATTGATAAACACTTGGCATATAATGCCCGTTGATGACAACTGCCGGAGTATGGCTGATGTTATTCCGTTCGCAATACTCCTGCTGTTGCCTCCAGAGCAACTGTGCCGTATCGTTGAGTTCGTATTTCTCCACGTCCGGTATCTCCTGAACTTCAAACCATACTTCCAGCAAGTAAATAGCCCTATCCCAGCCTTCCGAGAGGTATGCGGAGAGGATGGTTTGTGCTATGTGTACGCTGAGCCGGTCATTGGTATATATGACTAAAGAGATGGATATGTCTGCTGATATTTCCCGGATATGGCGATGTACTTTGGCGCATGCTTTACAATTGGGGTTTACCACTACCATTAACCTGTCTTTTGTGCTATCGGCAGAGTTATGCAGAGCTATATCCGGGTGAATCATCGCTCTGACTTTAGGTTTCAAAGCCAGGAGTTTCTGAAAAGTGATCGGATTGAGCAGACCGGATAGCTTGTTTTTTAGAAAGTGTTTCTCTTTGTCCGAAGAAACAAGTGCTTTAGCCTGTATCCAGAAAATCACGCAGATAGTGCTGACTGCAATCATTGAGAAAAGAATTCGGATTGAAAACCTCCATTCGAAATTATTCCTTATGATATAAAGTGCTACGGCAGTCAGCCAGACCGAGAAGGTGGTGAGCATACAAAACAGGCACGCTTTACGAATAAAGAATATCTGATATATGACGGAGTACAAGGTGAATGCAATTGCAATGAAAACAGACAGGGCTGCCAGAAGATGGAATTCCTTTGGGCAGACAGCAGTGAAAAAGAACATGGTTGTGAAATACATCCACGATAATTCTCCAATACCTATTCCTGCAATATTTGCGCCTTTGGATTTGAGTACCTCATTGCAATCTATCACTTTCCCTATGTGGCAGAAGCGGTGTAGAAAGTGATTATCCACCATTTCTCTGTATAGAATGATAGTAGAAATGAGAATGCCACAGACCAGCGCGGAAAGATAAAGTGGTAATCCTGTAGGGTAGTTTCTACTCCAGATTGAAGAAAAAACTAAGAGGACGGATATGATTCCCGCAATCAGTATCCTATGTTGCCGGCACATATAATGAATATTGCTGAGCAAGCAGTGAGATTCACAGACTGTTTTCGAAGTTGTTTCACCAAACAGGACAGTTCCTGTCCACTGGTGCGCAAATAGCTTTCTGCTTATGGGCATGTGGCTAACTTCGGCAGTCGTGATGATGAGCCGGTCCGGTTCTATCTTTTCGACAAGGCAGAATGTGGAATGGCTTGTTTCCAATTGGGTGATAAACGGACCGTGTAACTTCTCCAGATACTTCGGTTGAAGTTGGTAAACTACGTTATTTACATGAAGTGCGTTTAAGGCATCGCTGATACCTTGCATCGTGTTGCCCAACGGACTGTCGAGCAAACGGCATACGGTAGTCCTGCTCACTTTTACGGTCAGTGACCGTAAAAAGTGATGGACTACTTCACTGGTGGCATTGTCAACTCCCAGCATAGTCTTGATTTATAGTTAAAGTTTAGGTTAGGTTCTTTGTTAAAGTGTAAAGTATCCGCTCAACCGGGCTTCTCCCAGTTCAATTTCCAGATAGTATTCTCCCGGCTCTGTTGCGTTTAATTCAATAGTGATTAGCGTAGGATTAATACTTGTTCCGGAATAAACATTTGCTCCGGAAGCATCTGTGATTGTAATACTTGCAGTAGGTGCATCACAGTTGAAAACTACAGTGACTATATCATTATTAATATAGGCACTGGCGGGTTGAATAATGATGCTCCTGGCTACAGGACCACCTTCTTCTGAACCAGATGGGAATAGAGGAATCTCTCTTTCATCATCATCGGTCAGAAAAAAATTCTGGGCGTGCAAAGATGTGCTACCCATAACTACTGCTAATACGAAAAATACAAATAATAACTTTTTCATAAGATATACTTTTAATTTGTTATGACGGTGGCAAATTTAGAGAGAATTTATCCAATAAAAGTGTATAAAAAGTGTAGAAATGTAGGGGAACATCTTGTTATCGGACCATTTTCCCTTATTTTTATAGAAATTGTTCTAGGAATTCTCGGAGTGAGATTGATTTATCAGTGCATTTCATCTTTTGTTCCAGTATTCTTTTGCCTTTTTTATATATGGCATCTCTACTGCATTCCATTAGATATCTGAAATGGCTGGTGGGTATGTCTGTTAAATGCAGACAACAAAGGTATATCTCGTCCTGAGACAAAGGATACTTTGCAGCCAAGCGGATGGTAATGTCATTCCAGCGTATATCAGTTTCTGCTATCAACTGTTTCCAGTCTTCTTCATCAAAACGCTCATTCGATTTATCGGTTTTTTTATATGATTGGATGATACGTTTCATTTTCACACACACTTCAGAATGTTCATAAGATTCTTTCAATAATGCTTGCCGTTCTGTTTTTAAGATGTGTAATTCTTCCTTTAAAGTTTGCTTTTCAGTTTGACTATAGTGGTGTAGTGCTATCTCCTTTTGTAGAAAACTGATTTGCTCATTTTTCTGTCGGAGCACTTCTTCTAATTTTTTGCCCATTTCTATTTCTTTTTGTTTGTAATAGATCACTTTTTTCTTGTAGCACTTTAATAATACAAGAAATAATGCAAGAAAAAACGCTGTTCCTGTGGTTATATAATAATAAAGTTGTCCTAAGTTTGTTTTGAACTCCGACTGTTTGCGCTGTATTAATATATTTTTTTCAGTTATGACGATTGCAGCACCTTGTTGCTTTTGTTGAGCACTGTCCAGGTAGGCGGAATATTTTCTTTCCATTTCGAGTGCTTGTTCTAATTTTCCTTGCTTTTGGGCAATATCGGCCAAACGCATATAAATGCCTGCTTTAGTGGAGTGGTCTCTGCTGTATAGTGCTTTATTGAGATAAATCAAGGCGGAATCATATTGAACGGTTTTGTAATAAGCATCTCCCAGAAGTAAATATCCCCTATACAACATTTTTACATTATCTTGGTTGTTAAGACTCAATTTAGCAAATTCTACGGCTTCTTTTCCCATATTCATGCGCCCATATAGCAGACTTAATGAATAAGCTGTTTTGGCCATCAAGTTTCTTTGAGCAATGTGGCGTGATATTTTGAATGCAAGGAGTATCTTTTGTTCTGCTTCACTATAGTATTCTTTCCCTCTGTTAATGTCAATCATGCCTCGTTGTGATAAAACATCTGCCAAAAGATTCGAATCTTTTTCTTGAATGGCTAATCTTTCTGTAATTTGATAGATTGAATCGGCTTGTTCGTTCAATCTTTGTAATAAATATAAATTAGCAATATTGCTGTATATGTATCCAGCTAATTTATTGTCAGAAATGCTTTGGGCATGAGTAATGGCTGTGAAAAATTTCTTTAAAGCTTCCGGATGATTGTTTTGATCTCTTCGAATACATCCCCAATAATAATATGATTTTGCCTGCATAGGTATATCTTTAATGGAGTCATAGTATTGTACTGCAATACGTATCTGTGAGTCTTCCGTTTGCTGTATGAAATTCTTGTCTTTGACTTCTGTCAACAGTAGTGCATGATATGCTCGATCTTCTAATGAGTTAAGTTCTTCCGGTCGAATTTTTTGTAAAAAACGTAAAGCGCTGTCCGGAAACTTTTGCATGAGAGAATCGGCTTGTACAAGTTGGGCGTTCGGACTGGTACGAGTACAAGCCACTAATATGCAATATGCGAGTATTAGTATGGCTAATGTGTTGGATTTAATTGATTTATCATTTGTTGTTGCAGCCTGCAAAAGTACCCGTTTCTAATGATAAAACAATGTAATGTCAGTCTGTAAAATAAGTACCCCCCTATTTATGAACTTGAGTTCATAAATAGGGGGGTATTGAATTAAAGTATGTTTTTTTGTCAGGTATGTAATTCCAGAACGAAGCGACAGCCCTTGGTATAGCTACTGTCCAATGTCAGGCTACCATTCATTTTTGTGGCAATCAGAGAGCAAATGGGCAATCCTAAACCATCCCCTTCTGTAAGGTCTTTCACTTTAGTGAAAGGTTTGAACAAGTCTGCTTGTTCCTCCTCGGCAATACCACTTCCCGTATCACTGACAATGAATTGGTGGGTGTGTGCTCCGCGCTTTTTAAAGTCTAACCAGATTTTACCACCTTCAGGGGTAAACTCGGCTGCATTATTCAGCAAATGGAGAAGAATACGTTCAAGTTGCTCCGGATTGGTCTTGACACTGAGTTTCGGAGCATTCACGGCAGTGGCTATGTCTGGCTTCAGGCCGCTTTTTATCTTATCCATAACACTTTCACAGAAAGTGTTGATATTGATTTCACGCATTTCGTATGCTTCAGAGAGCGTGCTTTCTAAATCGGACAACTCTTGAATGTGCTCAGCAAAGCCTTTCAGTGCACGGACGCCCGGTAAGGTCGTATCTAGAGTATTCAGTGTTGGCTCCATTTGTGAGGAGATATTCTGGATAAACTTAGTTTTCAGTTCATTGTGCTCATTGGCTATCTGTATGGCTTTCTTTTGTTTCCGGGTAAGAAGGACAAAACGGAGCAATACGATACCGGCTAATACCAGTGCGGTGGCCAGTAGTCCGGCAAGGATGCAAAGTCCGATGATAATGTACTGCTTGGCGGATAGTGAACTGTCTTTTTCCTCAATAGTTTGCAGGCTATCATCATATTTACGTTTCAGCACGTTTAGTTCATCTTGGGCGGTAAGGGCTTTTACCGAGTCGCTCCAAAGAATGTATTTGTCGTACGTACGGGCTACCAGTCCGGCATTGTTTGCCTTGCGGGCAATATCGATCAAGGTTTTGTATGACTCGTCTACCTTTGCATAATTCTTCTGTTCCTTATATTGGCTGATCAGACGGTTGATATAAGCATCTCCTTGTGAGTTCATCCCAAAGGTATAGTAGTAATTGGCTTGGGTGTAAAGCAAATCATTGTTGAGTGAATCATTTTTGGCTGCTTTGGCTGTCTCTTCCAATTTGACCAGTTGTTCTTTGGCACGGGCAGGATTCTTGAGGTTGATATACATTTGCAGGCGTTCCTTATTGATACGGAAACGCAGGTCGGGCATCGTCTTGCCACTTTTCTGCTCACCGTCTGTAACCAATAGTTCGGCACCGCGCAACAGTTCAAAAGCTTCTTTATAATAGTTTTCCCGATGGTAGAGAGCACTGGCGTTGACACCACATTCTACTGCTTTATCATACTTTGCCTGAGAGGAAAAAGCATTGTAAGCCTGGAGGAAAAGATAGCGGGCTTTGATATATTCTTTTTTTGCGAGACTTTCCTGTGCTTGTTTCATTAGTTCATCGGCACGGTTCTGTGAATAAGCTTGGCTGCAAATGCAGAAAGCGGCTAAGAAGAGTAGGGTAATTATCTTTCTCATATATGATTCATTTTATTTGCTTACAAAGTTAAGACATTCTTCTGTAGGTTGTACAAGAAAAGCGCTTAAAAACTTGACTTATCTCATTTTTCTGATGATTAGGGTACATGGAATTATATACTGTTCCGTATGATCTCCGTATCTTCTCCGTGTTATCTCCATATCTTCTCCGTACTCGCTCCGTACCTCCTTCATATCTATAGAGTACGGAGCAACTACGGAGCGGGTACGGTGCAGGTACGGCTCGGGTAGGACAGATGGCAAGGATTAGTATTTGAAACTGCTCCCTCCCAGGAACTCACGCAGAAGTGATGTTGGCGGGATTTCCTTATCTTGTACCGGAGTAAAGTATTTGATGAATTTCAGCAACCGGTATGCTTCGGCATACTCCGGACAATTGCGTGGGACGCTGGTCAGTATCGGTTCAGCGTGGCAACGCAATACGGCAAATTCAAACAGTAGTGCGGAGTTGAACATCACATCGGCGTTCTCCTGGTAAGGGAAGATCCATTTGTCTTCTCCGGCACGCACGCTGGGCCAGCGGGAGATGGTTTCGCGTGCCGAATATCCCCGATAGTTGAAGTCGCGGATGATACGGCGCAACAGGCGGTTATCCGTTGTGGGTATCCAGTTGTGGTCGTCCAGAGAAATGGTAGTCAGGGCAGATACATAGATCTTATATTTGTTTTCTGCCGGTATCTGCGGAGTGAGTTCCGGGTTCAATGCATGAATACCTTCCAGAATGAGGATGGTATGTTCGTCAATCCGTAACTTGTCCCCTTTGTATTCCCGTTGTCCGGTAGAGAAGTTGAAACTCGGTAGATCAATTTCTTCGCCTCGTAACAAAGCTTTCAGATCTTCCTCGAACTTTTTGAGATCGAGTGCATACAACGATTCGTAGTCATAATCTCCGTTAGCGTCTCTCGGAGTGTCTTCGCGGTTCACAAAATAATTGTCCAGGGCGATGGGGTATGGGCGAAGACCATTTGTCATAAGTTGTACGGAAAGACGTTTGCTGAAGGTGGTCTTACCTGAAGAGGACGGGCCGGAGATAAGTACCAGTTTTACGCGGTTGCCATTTTCACCCCGATTATAGATATCATCGGCAATCTGAGCTATCTTTTTCTCTTGCAGTGCTTCTGCTACGTTGATTAAATCAGTGGCATGTCCTTCTTCACAGGCGAGGTTAAAGTCACCGACATTGCTTAATCCCATGATATAATTCCAACGCAGATGTTCCTTAAATACATCCAGCATTTTTTCCTGCTTGACGACTTCTTCCAATACATTAGGATTTTGCCTGTTGGGAATGCGAAGCAACAGCCCATCGTAATATTTCACAATGTCGAACAGCCAGATAAAGCCGGTGCTGGGCAGTAGATTACCATAATAATAATCAATCGTATCTTCTAATGAATAATAATAGGTATAGATAGAGCCGGAAGTTTCCAGCAACTTTACTTTGTCTGTCATCCCCCGTTCATTAAAGATGCGCACAGCTTCGGTTGTGTGACATTCCGTGCGGCGGTAGGTGATGTTTTTGTCTATGATTTCCTGCATGCGCTTTTTAATGGCGGATACATCTTCCAGCGTAATTGTGCGCCCAATGCGCAAGTTGCAGAAGTAGCCTTTGGATACAGGGTGTTCTACAAATAGTTTGCCGTCCGGAAACAATTCGTTGACAGCTTTGTACAGCACAAAGCAAAGACTGCGCACATACGTCCGCAAACCGGAAGAGTCACGTATATCGAGGAATTCTACATCTTTATTATTGTATACCCGGAAGTTCAGCCCTTCGGATCGGTTATTAACTTTTGCACTGACAACCTGATAGGGGAAATTAAGATTAAAACCGTAATAAATATCCAAAAGTGAACTCCCGATGGGGAATTCTTTAGAAATATTATTATTTTTGCAACAAATTTGTAACATGTGTTTCATGACGTCTCCTTTTTAGGTGATTAATACGTTAAATATAGATATAATAACAGATGTGGCATAAAACCTTCTAATTAATTAAAGATGGAATATTCTTTTTATGATTTTTTAAAGCTGCTTGGCTCGCTGGCATTATTCCTGTACGGAATGAAGATAATGAGTGAAGGACTTCAAAAGTTTGCCGGTGACAGGCTCCGGAAAATTCTAACGGCAATGACTACCAACCGGGTAACCGGTGTACTGACGGGTGTGCTGGTCACAGCACTGATTCAATCCTCTTCCGCAACTACCGTTATGGTAGTGAGTTTTGTAAACGCTGGACTGTTAACTTTATCCCAATCCATCGGCGTAATAATGGGAGCCAATATCGGTACTACCGTTACAGCATGGATTATTTCGGCATTAGGTTTCAAAGTTGATATAGCCGCTTTCGCACTTCCTCTACTGGCCTTCGGCATTCCTCTTCTCTTTTCTCAAAAAAGTCATCGTAAGTCTATCGGTGAATTTATTTTCGGTTTCTCTTTCCTATTTATGGGACTTTCCATGCTGCAATCCAATGCGCCGGATTTGAAAGCAAATCCGGAAATGTTGGCCTTTGTGCAAAGCTATACCGATATGGGATATATTTCTATTCTGTTGTTTGTGTTTATCGGTACTATCCTGACTATGATTGTGCAGGCATCGGCGGCAACGATGGCAATTACGCTTATCATGTGTGCTAATGGATGGATTAGCTTTGAATTGGGGGCTGCATTGGTATTGGGAGAGAATATCGGTACCACCATTACTGCCAATCTTGCCGCATTGACCGGTAATACGCAGGCGAGGAGGGCTGCATTGGCTCATTTGGTGTTCAATGTCTTCGGCGTTATCTGGGTACTTTGCCTTTTCACTCCGTTTACGAGTGCCGTATCTTGGTTTGTGGAAAATGTGATGGGAACGAAAGATCCTGCCGTAGCTGTTTCATTTAAGTTATCGGCTTTCCATACTTGCTTTAATATCTGCAATGTATTGCTGCTGATCTGGTTTGTAAAACTGATAGAGCGTACGGTTTGTGCCATCATTCCGCAGAAAGAAGCTGATGAGGAATATCGTCTCCGCTTCATTTCCGGTGGCATGCTTTCTACAGCGGAGCTTTCCATTTTGCAGGCACGCAAGGAAATTCATCTGTTTGCGGAACGTACTCACCGTATGTTCAATATGGTACAGGACTTGTTGCATACGGATAAGGACGATGATTATAATAAGCTGTTCAGCCGTATCGAAAAATATGAGAATATCAGTGATAATATGGAGTTGGAGATAGCCAATTATCTGAACCAGGTGTCTGACGGGCGTTTGAGTTCGGAGAGTAAGCTTCAGATTCGTGCAATGCTTCGTGAAGTAACTGAAATTGAGAGTATCGGTGATAGCTGTTATAATCTTGCGCGTACTATCAATCGCAAGCGTCAGACTAATCAGGATTTCACGGAAAAGCAATATGACCATATTCACTTTATGATGAAACTGACGGATGATGCGTTGGCACAAATGATTGTCGTTGTAGAGCGTTCCGAGCATCAAAGCATCGACGTGAATAAGTCATTCAATATTGAGAATGAAATTAATAACTATCGCAATCAGCTGAAGAATCAGAATATTCTGGATGTGAATAACAAGGAATATGATTATCAGATGGGCGTTTACTATATGGACATTATCGCCGAATGTGAGAAATTGGGTGATTATGTGGTGAATGTAGTAGAGGCTAGTAGTGATGTAAAAGAAAAGAAAGCGTCTTAGGACGCTTTCTCAAATTCTTCTTTTCCAACTCCGCATAGCGGGCAAACCCAATCTTCAGGAAGATCTTCAAACGATGTTCCCGGCTCAATGCCATTTTCCGGATCGCCCAGCTCAGGGTCGTAAACGTAGTCACAAACGGTGCAAATGTACTTGTCCATAAAACTATTTTTTAGGTTTTCTGTATAAATAACAATAAATCCCGCCTTTTTGTTTCCGGTTTTGCTTTGAAAGAGATATATTTGTTTCGTATTTATTGTAAATGAACTCTTTATGACGATACTAATTCTGGTCGGTATGGCGGTGCTTGTAGGAGTACTGTTATTATATGTATTTGAACTTGGTAGAAGTAGACGCCTGCTGCTTAAAGCAGGAAATGCCAGGAAAGCATTACGCGGTTCCGAAGAACTGTTTCGTTCTATTATGCAAAATGTTCATGCTTTTATTCTTTTGATAGATAGGGATTTTGTAGTAACCCGGACGAATTACTATGATATCACCAAAGCCCGTCAACCGGAAGGCAGATTGGCTCGTGTGGGAGATTTATTGCGTTGTAACAATGCATTGTCTGCCGAAGGCGGTTGCGGAACACATGAACTTTGCGGCAGTTGTCCTATCCGAAAGAAGATTGAGGAAACATTTCGTGCTAAAAGTAGCTTCACGGATTTAGAAGCTATACTCGATATACGGGATAGGAGGGGCGAAGTAGCCGAATGTGATACGTATGTTTCCGGTGAATACATGGAAATAGACGATAAGGAGGGTATGGTAATTACTGTACATGATATTACCCGACTGAAGAAAGCGGAAGCGGAATTGAACAGAGCCCGTGAAAAAGCGGAAAATGCAGATCGCTCCAAATCAGCTTTTCTTGCCAATATGAGCCATGAGATACGTACACCGTTGAATGCCATTGTCGGTTTCTCCGAATTGCTGGCTTCTGCCAGTACGGAAGAGGAGAAGGCGCAATTTCTGGAAATAGTGCATTCTAACAACGAGTTGTTGCAGCAGTTGATTGCTGATATTCTTGACCTTTCAAAAATAGAGGCAGGTACATTGGAATTTACATTCTCGGAGGTAGATGTCAATCAGTTGATGTTTGATATAGAACAATTGTTCCGTATGAGACTGGAAGATAAATCTGCTGTTATTCAGATTATCAGGCAAACACCTCCCGATGAATGTGTTATGTATACCGATAGAAATCGTTTGCAACAAGTGGTTTCCAATTTTATGACCAATGCTGTGAAGTTTACAGATGAGGGTAGCATTACTTTTGGCTATAATCGTTGTGCTGAAGGTCTTTATTTTTATGTGAAAGATACCGGAAGTGGTATCCCGGAAGATAAGGTAAATCATATTTTTGAACGCTTTGTCCGGGTAGAACAGAATAAGAAAGGTACCGGTCTGGGGCTGGCTATCTGTGAAATGATTATCCGTAAGTTGGGTGGAAAGATTGGTGTGGAGTCTGAATACGGTAAGGGATCTACATTCTGGTTTACCCTCCCGATTAATGGACGCCAGATTAAGGAACAAGGCACGGAGATTGATGGCAAGACTAACTTATAAAAAGATTTAATAACATTCGCTATCCCAAATTAATATTGTATTTTTGCGGCTCTTAATTAAAGCTAACAATTTGCATGACTGCAATGAAGGATGATTTTTATCATGGCGGACTTACTGACGACGAAGTAAGAAAAAGCCGCGAAAAGTACGGAGTCAATCTGTTAACGCCCCCCAAGCGTCCCTCCCTGTGGAAGTTATATCTTGAAAAGTTTGAGGATCCTGTTGTCAGGGTGCTTTTAGTGGCTGCACTATTTTCTTTGATCATCTCGATCGTAGAGAATGAATATGCCGAGACAATCGGTATTATTGCCGCTATATTGTTGGCTACGGGAATCGGTTTCTTTTTTGAATATGACGCCAATAAAAAATTTGATCTGCTGAATGCAGTAAATGAGGAAACTTTGGTGAAAGTTATCCGTAATGGTCGTGTGCAGGAAATTCCTCGGAAAGATGTGGTGGTAGGAGATATTATTGTCCTGGAAACAGGAGAAGAAATACCGGCTGACGGTGAACTGCTGGAAGCCATATCTTTGCAGGTGAATGAATCAAATCTGACCGGTGAACCCGTTATAAATAAAACAACTGTAGAAGCGGATTTTGATGAAGAAGCTACGTATGCTTCCAATCGTGTGCTGCGTGGTACTACCGTTGTGGACGGTCATGGGACAATGCGAGTGCTCAGTGTGGGCGATGATACGGAAATCGGAAAAGTGGCCCGACAAAGTACGGAACAGAGTACGGAACCTACTCCCCTGAACATACAGCTTACCAAACTTGCCAATCTGATTGGTAAGATCGGCTTCTCGGTGGCCGGACTTGCATTTGCCATTTTCTTTATTAAAGATGTAATACTGGTATATCCTTTTTCAACCTTCCACACTTTTGCAGACTGGCTTCCGGCATTGAAAGCTACCTTGCAATACTTTATGATGGCAGTAACCCTGATTGTGGTTGCAGTGCCCGAAGGGTTGCCGATGAGTGTGACGCTCAGTCTGGCATTGAATATGCGCCGTATGCTTTCTACCAATAATCTGGTTCGCAAAATGCATGCTTGCGAGACGATGGGGGCAATTACAGTGATTTGTACGGATAAGACGGGTACATTGACTCAGAATCTGATGCAAATTTATGAACCGAGCTTCTATGGTTTGAAAAATGGTGGAGAAGTCGGTGAAGATGATATCAGCAAACTGGTGATAGAAGGTATCAGTACCAATTCTACTGCTTTTCTGGAAGAGATAGCCGAAGGTGAAAAACCGAAAGGAGTCGGAAACCCGACAGAGGTAGCCTTGCTTTTATGGTTGAATAGCAGGAATCGGGATTATCTGGAATTACGTGAGAATGCTCCGGTTGTGGATCAGTTGACTTTCTCTACCGAACGTAAATTCATGGCGACTTTGGTGAAGTCTCCTTTGATGGGTAAGAAGGTATTGTACGTGAAAGGTGCTCCTGAAATTGTTTTAGGCAAATGTAAGGATGTTATTCTGGACGGCAAACGGGTAGATGCGGTAGAGTATCGCTCTACGGTAGAAAAACAATTGTTGGGTTATCAGAATATGGCGATGCGTACTCTTGGTTTTGCTTTCAAGATCGTGGAAGATACGGATACAAGGGATTGTGTGGAATTGGTTGCCGATCATGATTTGTCATTCCTGGGTGTGGTTGCTATCAGTGATCCTATCCGTCAGGATGTGCCTGCGGCAGTCTTGAAATGTCAGTCGGCCGGTATCGATATCAAGATTGTTACGGGAGATACACCGGGTACGGCTACGGAAATAGCACGTCAGATTGGTTTGTGGAAACCGGAAGATACGGAACGCAACCGGATAACAGGGGCTGCTTTTGCTGATCTGACGGATGAAGAAGCACTCGACCGTGTGATGGATCTGAAAATAATGTCGCGTGCGCGTCCTACAGACAAGCAACGTCTGGTGCAGTTGTTACAACAAAAAGGTGCAGTGGTAGCCGTAACGGGAGACGGTACGAATGATGCTCCTGCACTGAATCATGCGCAGGTAGGTCTTTCTATGGGTACGGGAACGTCTGTGGCCAAGGAAGCCAGTGACATAACCTTGCTTGACGATTCCTTCAATAGTATCGGTACTGCCGTGATGTGGGGACGCTCGCTATACAAGAATATCCAGCGCTTCATTGTCTTCCAGTTGACTATCAATTTTGTGGCTTTGCTTATCGTTTTGCTTGGTTCGTTGATAGGTACGGAATTACCGCTGACTGTAACTCAAATGTTGTGGGTAAATCTTATTATGGATACTTTTGCTGCTTTGGCTCTGGCTTCTATTCCGCCCAGCGAGAGTGTTATGCAAGAGAAACCGCGCAGTAGCAGTGACTTTATTATTTCGAAAGCCATGCGCTCCTATATTTTAGGTGTAGGTGGTGCTTTCCTGATTATACTAATGGGAATGTTATACTGGTTTAATCATGCCGAGGGCGGTATGACACCGGAACGTTTGACCATATTCTTCACATTCTTCGTGATGCTGCAATTCTGGAACCTTTTCAATGCACGTGTGTTTGGTACTACAGACTCCGCTTTCAAAGGGATTTCCAAATCGTACGGTATGGAACTGATAGTACTTGCTATTTTAGTAGGACAGTTCCTTATAGTACAGTTCGGTGGTGCCGTATTCCGTACTGTGCCGCTTGATTTAGTCACTTGGGTGATTATTATTGCTTCCACTTCACTGGTATTATGGGTGGGTGAGGCGATACGTTTCATCCGACGTTTAACTCAGAAATAAAATGAAAGAAAAAGGAATTAAAAACCTTATTATCGATTTTGGTGGCGTATTGATTGACTTGGACCGCCAGCGTTGTATTGAGAATTTTGCAAAGTTAGGCATGCCCAATGTAGAGGCTATGCTTGATGTTTGTCATCAGCAAGGTTTCTTCTTACAGCATGAGAAAGGACTGATTACCAGTGCGGAGTTTCGGAATGCGATTCGTGAGCAAATAGGGAAGGTAGTGACCGATGCCCGTATAGATGCTGCCTGGAATAGTTTTTTGGGAAGTATTCCTACCTATAAGTTGGATTTGTTGTTGAAACTGCGTGAGAAATATGTAGTCTATCTATTGAGCAACACCAATGAAATTCACTGGAAATGGTCCTGCAAGCATGCTTTTCACTATAAGGCTTTCCGGGTAGAAGATTATTTTGAGAGAATTTTCCTTTCTTATGAAATGAAGATGGTGAAACCGGACGTTGCCATTTTTGAGAAGCTGTTGGAGGAAACAGGCATAGATCCGAAAGAAACTTTCTTTATAGATGATTCTACTGAGAATTGTCGTGTGGCGGAAACATTGGGTATTTCTACCTATACGCCGAAAGCATGTGAAGACTGGAGTCATCTGTTTAAGTAACCATTAAAAATTAAAGTAGTGCAGTTGCTTCGTAACATACCGGAGGTGCTTCCTCAGCCTTGTGTTGCTACCATAGGCTTTTTCGACGGAGTACATCGAGGACATCGGTACCTGATTGAACAGGTGCGCGAAGTAGCTGTTGCACATGGTTTTGCTTCGGGGGTGGTGACTTTTCCTGTGCACCCGCGCAAGGTGGTACAGCCGGAGTATCACCCTGAATTACTGACCACTTATGAAGAAAAGGTTGCTTTGCTCGCTGAAACCGGTCTGGACTATTGCATGATGCTTGACTTTACTCCTGAAGTTGCCATTCTTTCAGCAAAGGAGTTTATGTTGTTCCTCTACAATCATTATAATATACGTGCCCTTGTTATAGGATATGATCATCGTTTTGGTCATAACCGTAGTGAAGGTTTTGATGACTATGTACGCTATGGGCAGGAGTTGGGGATAGAAGTTATTCTTGCACATGCATATATAGATAAGGATGTTGCAGTAAGCTCTTCTGTTATCCGGCAATTGCTGTCGGAAGGTAATGTCTCGGAAGCTGCTTCTTGCCTGGGATATGATTATTTCTTGAATGGCATAGTAGTAAGTGGTTATCGTGTCGGTCGTAAAATAGGTTTTCCTACTGCAAATCTTCGGGTGGATGATCCGGATAAGTTGGTTCCTTCTGATGGGGTATATGCAGTGCGCGTTACCGTAGCAGGTCAGAGTTATGGTGGTATGCTCAGTATTGGCTATCGTCCTACAATGGCTAACGGTACGGATCGTAGTATTGAAGTGAATATATTTAATTTCCATTCAGATATTTACGAGCAATATATCTGCCTTTCTTTTGTCCGCTATCTCCGTCCTGAGTTGAAATTTGATTCCATAGATGAACTGATTGCCCAGCTTCATAAAGATAAAGAAATAGCTTCCCGTTATCTTTAATATCTCCTTTTCTGTTTATATTTCTTGTATGATTATCGAAAAACGTACTTTTTTTATTGTTTTTCGATAAATATTTTCTGTTTTACTTGTTAGTCTCAAAAAATACCTTTTTATTTGCATATCGAAAAACGATAAATTATTATTGAATAACAAAACATATAAAGGTTGACGATTATGAAAAAGGCATTTATGAGTATCTCTTTATTAGTGATTTCCCTCTCCATGTTGATGGCTGTTCTTTGCGGTATAGGAGCTACCGTTTGATGATTTGATAGAGAAAATATATCTTTGTAAACTCTAAAGGACGACAACGATGAAAACTGCAATAAAACTGGCTCTTATTTACTTGGCGATGCAAATTCTCGGGGCATTGGCAGTGGGGCCATTCACTATGATCTATGCGTATGTAAAATACGGTACTGTAGACAGAGCAAGCGAATTTGCCTTGGCTCCCACTCTGCTGGCAGGATTTGTTTTTATGCTGATTTATTTGTGGCAAAAAGGCTATTTGACAGGAGATAAGAGGTTATACTCTCCAGTGTCTGTATCTTATTTATCCTGGAGTGCTATGATGGGAATTTCCATGATTTATCTGATTGATTTTTTAATGTCCCATCTCACATTTTTGCCTGACTGGCTGAGCGATACTTTTGATTTATTGCAATCCGGTTGGTTAGGGATTATTTGTGTAGCTATATTGGGACCCATTTTGGAGGAGCTACTGTTTCGTGGAGCAATCACTAAAGTTCTTCTGAAGAAGTATAATCCGGTAGTAGCTATCTTAATATCCGGTCTGATATTCGGTATCTTTCATATGAATCCGGCGCAAGTGGTAGGAGCTACGCTGATCGGTTTTATTCTTGCATGGATCTATTATAAGACACATAGTCTGATACCTTGTATTCTGATTCACATCATGAACAACAGCCTTTCTGTCTATCTTGCTCTTAAATTCCCGGATGTGGAATATAGCAGTGAATTAATTGGAGAAAAAGCTTATCTGACAGGTCTCGTAATTGCTTTCCTTTTGTTTATATTGTCCTGGAGAATGATGAATACCTATAAATTATCTAATACAACTACTGAAATATGAAAAGGAGATTGAATATTCTTTGCGTGATCGTATTACTCGTGCTGGGTTATTCGGTTTTAGAAACTACTTATTATGTCGGTTTGGGAATTAAGGCCGGGATCGAGAAAGGTTTTGACTCTAAGATTGATGCAAAGGCTAAAGAAGAGATCAGCAATGTGCAAGTAGTGCAACTGGTACCAAAAGATTTAGGCGGAGATATCTTGATTGATTCTGTTTATAATGAAAAAACCGGTGAATATGTACCTGCTGCTTACGGGCAAATGATAGTCAGTGTGAATACACAACCCAGTGTTTTATCACGGATTGTTTCTCTCCTGATTCTTATTTTAAACTATGTTGCCATTGTCTGGGCTGTAGTACTTTTTATCCGTCTTATTGTGTCGATCAATAAATCCGATATATTCAATTGGAAGAATGTCCGGCGTCTCAGACGTTTAGGAATACTGCTTATTATTGGTTTTGTATGTACCTTCCTTCTTGCGTTTCTGAGTTTTCATAACGTGGAAAAAGTCTTTTCAGTGACAGGTTATTCATTGAGTATGGCGGATATGGTGCATATTACTTCTCTGGTATTGGGGATTTCAGCCCTGATTGTAGCAGAAGTTTTCGCTATCGGACTGAAAATGAAAGAAGAACAGGAATTGACAATTTAAAGAAATGATACGATTATGAAGAAATTTAGAATATTGGGGATATTAGCGATACTGGTGATTGTAGGAGATTTTGCCATTTCTTTTACTGCCGGTTGGCAAGAAGAACGTGACAGTTTTCTGGCGGGAAGTAAAAGTGCCCGTGCGGAAACGCCAGCCTTATACACGCCTGAAGGTATCCCTGTGGAGGTACGACCTCTGGAAACAACAATATTGGATTCATTGCGTAATAGTAAAATGAATGAAAACCTTCCTTACAAAATAGATAAAGTAAGTGTGGCTATTGTTCCGTCGACCTGGAGTAGTATTGTGTTTTGCTTTGGTGCATTTGCTGTTTTGGCTATTCTTGCCGGAATTTACTGCCTGATACGGGTTTTAATTTCCATATCGAAGCGTAATGTGTTTACTCATGACAATGTGGTAAGAATGCGCGTATTCACTTATTCTTTATTAGCTTTTAGTATCTTGAATGCGTTGATGGAATGGCTGAATTATATTGAAGTGGTGAAACAAGTGAGTCTGCCCGGGTATGAAATAAAGGGTTTCAGCATGTCCGAAGATTGGGTATCATTGGTGGTCATTGTTCTCTTTACCGAGATATTTGCCGTAGGTGTGAAAATGAAGGAAGAACAGGATCTGACTATTTAATCCTAACCTTGATAAAAGTGATTTATATGATTATAGTAAACCTTGATATAATGATGGCTCGACGAAAGATATCTTTAGGAGAGCTGGCTGAAAAGGTGGATATTACACCTGCCAATTTATCTATTTTGAAAACGGGAAAGGCAAAAGCTATCCGTTTCTCTACACTGGAGGCTATTTGCAAAGTGTTGGACTGTCAGCCGGGAGATATTTTGGAATTTCAGGAAGGAGAAGAATAGAGAGATGATGGGATGGTAAGATGAATCAGTCATGTTTTTTATTCATCTTACCATCCCACCATCTTATCATTCTATTTATTTACTACTATCTTTCGCCTTGAAAGCCAGCGCATACATCCGCATCTGCTTCACCATAGACAGCAAACCATTGCTACGGGTAGGAGAAAGATGTTCTTTCAATCCTATCTTATCAATAAAATAAAGATCAGCATTTAGAATTTCGTCCGGTGTATGCCCGGAAAGGACTTTCATCAACAACGAAATGATACCTTTTACAATCAAAGCGTCGCTTTCTGCTTTGAAGATAATTTTTCCATCCTCTTCGTCAGCTTGCAGCCATACACGGCTTTGGCAACCTTCAATCAGATTCTGTTCCGTCTTATATTTTTCGTCGAGCGGTTCCTGCTCGTTTCCTAAGTCTATGAGGAGTTGATAGCGATCCATCCAGTCGTCAAAGTCGCTGAATTCGGTGATCACTTCGTCTTGTAATTCATTGATACTCATGTTGCAGATTTATGATTTATAATTTATGATTTATTTTTCGCTGTAGATTACTTGCATTACAGTTTGTCCTACTGCTTGCAATGTAGCTTTATCAATGGCATCCATATCATCTTTCACGGTGTGCCAATGCTCAAAGAAATCTCCTTCCGGATAGTAAGGGACGATATCGATTGTCGGGATTTTCGCATACTTGTTGATGAACGTATGGTCATCGGTAACGAAACCGCCTTTTTTCTGTACAAAATAACGCCCGAAGCCTAAAGCGTTGGCTGTTTTCCAGACTTTCTCATTGACATTGGGAGCTACTTCATGAGACAGACTTTCATAACGGAATTCTGCATTTTTGCCACCTACCATGTCCAGCAATATACCGAAGCGTGCATTATATCCCTGTACGTGCGGGTTGCGTGCCCAATACTGTGAGCCAAGTCCCCAGTATTCTTCTTTATGCGGGCCGTTGTAAGCCTGGTGTGTTCCATAATCTTCAGCATCTACAAAAACAATATCTATACCCATTTCCGGCAACTGTTTCTGCAAATGACGTGCTATTTCCAATAATACGCCTACACCGCTGGCACCGTCATTGGCACCTAAAATGGGGGTGTAATGCTTTTTAGCGTCCGGGTCAGCGTCTGCCCACGGACGGCTGTCCCAATGAGAAAAAAGTGCAATACGCTTTTTTGTATCCGGTTTGTAGGAACCGATGATATTCCGGGCCTTTAGTAATGTGCCGGTATAGGCAGGTAAGTCTACATATTGGCTAGTAACCTTTGCACCGAATTCTGTCAGTTTATCAGCCAGATAATTGCCACAATCCACATGTGCTTTCGTATTAGGAACGCGTGGACCGAAGTCAACCTGTGCTTTCACATACTGGTAAGCACTGTCTGCGTTGAACTGTGGAACATTGACGACGCTTTTGGTTGTTGTTTCAGTGTCGTCGCTTGCCTTCTTGGTATTGTTGCTGCATGCTATGAATGCAAGCAACACCAAGCATAAAGGGATGAGAGTATAATTCCGTTTCATTCTTTATCTAAATTAAAACTTAGTTTCACTTCTTTTCTTCCGGTCTCCAGCGTTACTTCCGCTCCGTTTATCATAGGCAGGTTCATGCTGACATGTCCTACCGGAAAATTAAAACAGACGGGGTAATCGTATTCTTTCACGAGGTCGGCAATTGCACCGTATAACTCTTTCCCCAAAGACTTGTTTTCCTCGTATTCCGTAAACTGTCCGATAATAAGGCCGGATAGTTTTTCTAATATACCGCCTAGTTTCAGATTGTAGATCATGCGCTCTACTGCATGCGGACGTTCGCCTACATCTTCTATAAAGAGAATGGTTCCTTCAGCGGGAATATCGTAAGGAGTGCCGCGCAGCCCATAAAATACGGACAGGTTGCCACCTCGTAAAATGCCGCTGGCGGTTCCTTTATGGTTTAATTTGTGTCCGGGGCAAATATAGCTGAAACCATTTTCTGAGATTTCTACAGATTCTGCTGTCTCCGGATTAAAATGTCCAAAGAGGATATCTTTGAGTGCCAATGTGCAGAAATCATCTTCGGATTCTACCGTCAAATGGCGTGCCATCAGGGCGTGGAGTGATGCAAAACCTTCTTTCTGGAGCACATTATGTAATGCGGTAATGTCACTGAAACCAATCAGCCATTTAGGATGTTCACGAAAACGGGTAAAATCGAGCTTCCCTAACAGGTGCACTGCTCCGTATCCGCCACGGCTGCATAGAATAACTTTAGCCTTTTCATCATCCAGCGCATTCTGTAAATCTTCTACGCGCTGTTTGATGCTGCCTCCATACGTTCCGTGTGAGCTTCCGGCATGTTTAGCCATTACCACCTCCAGTCCCCAGGATTTCAAACGCTTTTTGGCTCCTTTCAAAAAAGACTTGTCTATCTTGCTGGAAGGAGAAAGGATGATGACACGATCACCTTTTTGTACGTATGACGGAAAAATAAGGCTGTTCATAATTCAATATTTTGCGTATGGGGACAAAAGTACATAAAATAACTCAAAACGAAATTTAGTTTACACCACAGATTACACAGATTAACGCAGATTATTACTTTTCACCATGATTAGAATAAATCTGTGTTAATCTGTGTAATCTGTGGTGTAAACTATCAAAATGAAATAAGGCTTGCGAAATTTCCTGGAGTGTTATGCTGCATTTCTCGACATTTTTTCAGATATTTGCTAAAAATCTAACGTTATGGAACCTATTCGAAGCTTTGATCAACTAACCTCACACTTGAAATCCTTGAACAAAAGGAAACGTATTGCAGTAGTTTGTGCTAATGACCCCAATACGGAATACGCCATTGCCCGTTCTCTGGAAGAAGGGATTGCGGAGTTCCTGATGATTGGCGACTCTGCGATTCTTGAAAAATATCCTACATTGAAGAAATATCCCCAGTACGTCCGTACGGTGCATATGGAGGATCCCGATGAGGCGGCGCGTGAGGCTGTACGTATTGTTCGTGAGGGTGGAGCGGATATTTTGATGAAAGGCATTATCAATACAGATAATTTGTTGCATGCTATCCTTGACAAAGAAAAAGGTCTGTTGCCTAAGGGTAAAATCCTGACCCATCTGGCTGTAATGCAGATTCCTACGTATGATAAGTTGCTGTTCTTCTCGGATGCCGCCGTAATTCCGCGACCCACTTTGCAGCAACGCATAGAGATGATCTGGTATGCCATCCATACTTGTCGCCACTTTGGCATCGAACAACCTCGCATTTCACTTATTCATTGTACGGAGAAGGTAAGTGCCAAGTTCCCCCATTCGTTAGATTATGTCAATATCGTGGAGTTGGCGGAGGCCGGAGAATTCGGAAATGTAATAATCGATGGTCCGTTGGATGTAAAGACTTCCTGCGAGAAGACAAGCGGTGATATCAAAGGGATTGCATCTCCTATTAATGGAGAAGCGGATGTGCTGATCTTCCCTAATATCGAATCGGGAAATGCTTTTTATAAGGCTGTATCCTTGTTTGCCCATGCTGATATGGCAGGTCTGTTGCAAGGTCCTGTATGTCCGGTGGTATTGCCCTCACGTAGTGATTCCGGTCTCTCTAAATATTATAGTATTGCTATGGCATGTCTCACTTGTGCCTGTGACTAAGTGGCAGGGTGATAAAGTAGGTGATCCTAATCGTAAATTGTAAATCGTCAAATCTTAAATTATGAGAATTCTTGCTATCAATCCCGGTTCTACTTCAACGAAAATTGCAGTATACGAAGACACAACTCCGCTTTTGGTGCGTAACATTCGCCATTCGGTAGGAGAACTTTCCCATTTCCCTCGCGTCATCGACCAGTTTGAATTCCGCAAGAATCTGGTAATAGAAGCCTTAAAAGAGAATGGTATTCCTTTTGAATTTGATGCCATCGTAGGGCGTGGAGGATTACTGAAACCCATTCCGGGTGGAGTGTACGAGGTGAACGACGCCATGCTGGATGATATAACCCATGCCATGAGAAGCCATGCGTGTAATCTGGGGTGCCTTATTGCTTCCGAATTGGCAGCATTGCTTCCCGATTGCCGTGCTTTTATTGCTGATCCCGGTGTCGTGGACGAGCTGGATGAGATAGCCCGTATCACGGGTTCTCCACTGATGCCACGTATTACCATTTGGCATGCTTTGAACCAGCGTGCCATTGCCCGCCGTTATGCTGCCGAGTTAACAGCCGCTTCTCCCGATCATCCGGTGCGCTATGAAGACTTGAATTTGATTATCTGTCATTTGGGTGGTGGCATTTCTGTTGGGGTTCACCATAACGGGCGTGCCATTGATGTGAATAATGCGCTTGACGGTGAAGGTCCTTTCTCTCCCGAACGTGCGGGAACATTGCCTGCCGGGCAGTTGATTGATCTTTGTTATTCCCATCGTTTCAGAAAGGATGAACTGAAGAAACGCATTTCCGGCCATGCCGGTCTGGCAGCGCACCTTGGCACTACGGATATACCTGCCATCATAAAGTCTATTGAAGACGGAGATGAAAAAGCCGAATTGGTGTTGAATGCCATGATCTATCAGGTTGCCAAAAGCATTGGAGCTGCCGCCGTTGCGCTTTTTGGTAAAATAGATGCAATCTTGCTGACAGGCGGTATTGCACATTCAGAGTATGTTATTTCCCGTCTGAAAGAGCGTGTATCTTTTCTTGCTCCAGTGTATGTGTACCCTGGAGAAGATGAGTTGGAAGCGCTTGCTGTTAACGTTTTGGGAGCATTGCGCGGGGAGTTGCCGATACAAGTCTATAAGTGATGATTGGTGGGATATAAGCCCGACGGTTGTTTCATTCCATGAAAATTATGTTTATGCCAAATGGTAACTTCATTTACATACTGAGGTAAAGGTCGTTACATGCCGAGGTAAAGAGCGTTACAATATGGGGTAAAGGTTGTTACATCCTGCGGTAAATGCTTTTACATCCTAGGGTAAATAGTAGGTAAATGTAATGTGTTGATAGAAAAGTAGTAAGTATATGTTCGTTTTCCTCCGATCAAAAAGATAATTCTCCTAACGGGTTATTAAATGTTTATTGCTAACTTTGCTATATGATATTTAGTGCAACGAATGAAAAACATAATAGAGTGTGACTGATGAATGATAAAATAGGAAATACTTTCAGTGATATCTATGCCTTTTATTATAAGAAATCTTTTTTCTTTGCAAAGTCTTATGTTCACGATGATTTGGCAGCTGAAGACATCGCTTCCGAGTCATTGATAAGGCTGTGGGAGAAGCTGAAAATAGAAGCGATAGATTATGTGGAACCCCTTCTACTTACTATCCTGAAGAATAAAGCTCTGGATTATCTGAAACATGAGGAGGTGAAACGCACAGCTTTTGAATCTATGACTGACTGGCATCATTTTGAACTTTCCACTCGAATTTCCACTCTGGAAGCCTGTAACCCCGATGAGATCTTTTCGGAAGAAGTGGAATCTATTGTTCGTGAGACTTTAGACCTTCTGCCAGAGCAGACACGCCGGATATTTCTTTTAAGCCGTTTTGAGAATAAGTCGAATAAAGAAATTGCCGAAGAAATGAAAATTTCCATTAAGGGAGTGGAATACCATATTTCAAAGGCATTGAAGGTACTACGGGTATCCTTGAAGGATTATCTGCCCCTCTTTTACTTCTATTTTTATATTAAATTCTAAATTATACGTTGTTCTTAAGATAGAGAACATAAATGAGATTTAATCGGAAATCTATCTTTTTGCCTCTTTTCAATTAGCCGTCTGATAAGCGCATTTCTTATCATTTCTTCTACTGAATAAAGTACTACTTCATTTTTTTTAGTTTTTCTTTTAGGGATGTTTCCACTTTAGTCGTTAACTATATAGAATAGCATAGAATATGGATACAGAGTTATTACAGAAATATATATCCGGTAATGCCACGGAAGCAGAGAAGCGGCACATAACCGAGTGGATGCAGGAAAAGCCTGAGAATATGCGTGAATACATGGCGCAACGCAAATTGTATGATATCGCTTTGTGGCGTACACTGCCGGCAGTGGTAGAAAAGAAAAAAGCAGGAAAAAGATTTTCTGTGCATACACTCTGGGTGGAAATGGCTAAAGCAGCGGCAGTGGTTGCAATCGTCTTATTAGGTACACACTATTGGGATAATAAACATCAGACTGTGGAAAGCAGTGCACTTCAATCTATTTATGCGCCTGCCGGACAACGGACGGAAATAATGTTGGCAGATGGTACGAAGGTGTGGTTGAATTCTCGGAGTACATTGACTTTCCCGGAAAAGTTTAAAGATAATAACCGGAAAGTAAAATTAGATGGTGAGGGTTATTTTGTAGTAGCTAAGAACAAAGAGAGGCCTTTTATAGTGGAAACGAGTAAATGCAATGTAAAGGTGTTAGGTACGGAATTCAACGTATTGGCTTATGCGGAAGATAGTGTCTGGGAAACTTCTTTGCTGAAAGGAGCGGTAGAAATTCAGCTATCGGATCCATCCGCAGGAGTGTTGAAGTTGGAGCCAAACACAATGGCAAGCCTGAAAGGTACCAGGCTGGTGAAAGGACGTATTAAAGAACCAGACTATTTTTTATGGCGTGAAGGTTTGCTTTGTTTTAATGATATATCCGTCAGGGATATGATTGAAAAATTGAAACTTTATTATGGAGTGGATATTGTGGTAAACAATACCAGTATATTCAAGAATCGCTATACAGGCAAGTTCAGAACCAAAGATGGAGTGGAGCATGTGCTGAAAGTACTGAGATTGAATAATAGATTTACTTATACAAAAGATGATGAAAACAATGTGATAACTATTAATTAACCCTTTAAAATATTCTGCCTATGGAATAACACACATCATATTTTATAAAAATGGGACAGTGCTGCAACACTATCCCATGGAAGTCAATGATACATTGACATTTTCTTCTAATAATCTTAAGTTAAAACCTAAAATTAGTAATACAAATATATGAAAAATATTTTGTACCAAGAATCTATTGTAGAAATTAAACATTTATTTCGGGTTATGAAAATCACAGCTCTGGCCTTGTTTTTATTTGTCGGAACAGCTTTTGCCACGAAATCTTATTCACAGACCATGAAAGTTACAGTTGTTTCGGACCGTATATCAACAGGCAAAGTTATCAACGAGATAGAAAAGCAGACTGATTATCTGTTTGTGTATGACATGAATGAGGTTAATCTGAAACGTAACGTCAAAGTTCATGCACAAGATAAACCGGTGGCAGAGGTCTTGAACGAGGTCTTTGAAGGGACTGATATTTATTATGCTATGGAAGGCAAGAATATCATGCTGATGAATAAAGCAAAAGAGAAAGCTTCTGAAAAACAAGCTGATGATAATAAGGTGACAGGATCTATAAAAGATATGGCCGGTGAACCGATCATTGGTGCTAATGTTACGATAAAGGGACAATCAATAGGTACAATTACAGATATAGATGGGCGTTTTATTATCAATGCCCCGGCTAATGCAATTCTACGGATTACATACATTGGCTATATTCCGCAGGAAATCAAAGTGGAGAATAAAAGAGAACTGAAAATCATTCTGCAGGAAGATACGGAAACGTTAGACGAAGTGGTAGTGGTGGGGTATGGTGTTCAGAAGAAATCGGACGTTACCGGTGCTATGATTCGTGTAAATTCGGACGAACTGAATTCCCGACCGGCAGCCAATGCTTTCGAAGCTATGCAAGGTAAAGCGGCAGGTGTGGATATTGTTAGCAATGAACGTCCGGGTGAAATAGGAACTATCAATGTACGCGGTGTACGTTCGTTGAGTGCCAGCAATACTCCGCTTTATGTAGTGGATGGTATTCCTTTAATGTCGACAAGTGGCATTGAGACTTTGAATCCGCAGGATATAGAATCCATTGATGTCCTGAAGGATGCCTCTGCTACTGCTATTTATGGTTCACGTGGTGCCAACGGTGTCATTTTGGTTACTACTAAACAGGGTAAGGCGGGCAAGATGTCATTGAACTATTCGGGTACGATGACCATTGAAAATTTGCAGGATTACTCTGAAATGATGAATTCTGCCGAATACATTGAGTGGCGTCGTTGGGCTTATTACTATAAAGAACCGAATAAATATCCGAGGGGTGACGAGCCTGATAAGGATAGTGATTATCTGATTTTTAACGGAGCAAAAGATCCTTATGCCTGGAGGAATATTGAAAAAGGTTGGGCTGGTGGTAGCTGGAATGCATCTGCGGTTCCTACAACGGATTGGGCTGATATGGTTACACAAACCGGTGTTACCCATGAACATACGTTGAGCGCCAGTGGTGGTACGGATAAAGTACAAGGTTATGCTTCTATCGGCTATCTGGATAATGAGGGTACCGTGAAAGGTCAGTCTTACACTCGTTATACAGCCAAAGTCAGCTTGAATCTTGATCCGACCAAATGGTTCAAGATGGGCTTGAATGTCAACGGGACTTTCAGTGAACAGCAATATGGTTCTTCGGCTAAGGCTGTAGGACAGATGATCAGTGACCGGCCATCCAATCTGTATGCAGCTTCTACCAGTTTGTATCCGTATGCCGTGCCCTTTGATGATGAGGGGAACCGCATTGATTATCCGGGTGGAGATGATAAAGTGAAAACGATAGTCAACGAATGGAATTATAGTGAGAATGAACGTCGTATGTTCCGTGCTATCGGTAGTCTGTATGCCCAGTTGAACTTGGGTGAGATCTTCTCTCCTCTGAAAGGGCTCAGATATCGCTTTAATTTTGGTCCCGACTTTCGTAGTTACCGTAATGGAAGTTTTGCAGATGCGAACTCTGTCAGTCGCGAGGGAACCAATCGTGCCAGTTTAACGAATCAATCTGATTTTTCATGGACACTTGATAATCTTATCTACTATGATAAGGAAATAGGAAAACACTCTTTGGGAGTGACTTTACTGCAAAGTGCCACTAAATATCGTTATGAAGAATCCTCTATGGCTGCTTTAAATATTCCCCTGGCCAGTGCCAAATGGAATGCGTTGAGTAAAGCAAATATTTCTGCACTGGATGACTGGGGGAGTGATTTAGTAGAGAAGCAGTTACTCTCGTATATGTTCCGTTTAAATTATGATTATAACAGCAGATACCTCCTCACGGTTTCCGGTCGTTGGGATGGCGCTTCGCAGCTTGCCAAAGGTAATAAATGGGCATTTTTCCCTAGTGCGGCGTTGGGCTGGCGTCTTGATCAGGAAGGATTTTTGCAGGATGTAAGTTGGCTCAATCAGTTGAAACTACGTGTGGGAGTCGGGGTTACTGGTAACTCCGCTATTGATCCTTACCAAACAAAGGGGGCCGTTGTTCCTATCTATTATCCTTATGGTGACAGTTCCACTTCAGGCTTCGTAGCTTCCGATCCTGTAGCTACGGGTGGTACGGTTGCTATGGCAAATAAAGACTTAACTTGGGAAAAGACCACCCAATATAATATTGGCGTTGATTACTCTGTACTGAACGGAAGAATTTCGGGAGTTCTGGATTTTTATACTTCGCGTACAACAGACTTATTGATGCAGATGGGAATTCCTTCATTAAATGGTTATACCCAAACTTATGCCAATGTGGGGGAAACTTCCAATATAGGTGTGGATATCACATTGAATACTGTGAATATCCGGACCCGGGACTTTGAGTGGTCTACCAGTCTAAATGTCGCCTGGCAGAAAGATAAAATAGAGGAGTTGGCAAATGGTAAAGAAGATGATATTAATAATAATTGGTTCATCGGAAAGTCATTGGGAGTGATCTATGGCTATGAATCTGCCGGAATCTGGAAAGAAGAAGATGCGGCTGAAATGGCTGAATTTAATAAGAAAGGACATTCGTTTCAGGTAGGTATGGCACGACCGGTAGACCAGAATGGTGACCATAAGATTGATCCGAATGATGACCGTATAGTAGTGGGACATACACGTCCACGCTGGACTTTGGGTATGACCAATACTTTCTCTTATAAGAATTTTGAGCTTTCCTTCATGTTGTACGGTCGTTTTGACTATATGGTTGATACAGGTGGTGAGTGGCAGGGAGGCCGCTACACTCAGCGTAAGATAAATTACTATAATGAGAATAATAAGAATGCTGAATATCAGAAACCTATCCATGATGATGGAGGCGGTGATCCCTACTACCGGATTCTGGGATATAAGAACGGTTCGTTCCTGAAAGTGCGTAATGTTTCATTAGGTTACGTTTTCCCGAAGAACATGGTGAGCAAATGGAATCTATCTAATCTGAAAGTATATGTGCAGGCTAAGAATCCGGGGCGTATCTTTTCTAATATAGATTTTCTGGAACTGGACGCTTCGCAGAATTTAACATCTACCTGGAACCGTGGTTTCACAATAGGATTGAATGTAGGATTTTAAACTAAAAAGCAAACAATTATGAAATTATATAAGAATATTACATTCGGCTTATTAGCCTTGACCTTGGGAGGCGTGGTGGCTTCCTGTAGTGATTTTCTGGATGAAAAGCTTACCACTCAACAGACTACCGATTTCTTTGATACACCGGAAGGTATTGATCAGCTGGCTGTGGGCATTTACAATAACCTGCGTTTCCATTTCTTCAAGGAGAATGCCTATACTACCACTAATTACGGTACGGATGAGTTTACTGTGGGTGGTGATGGTTCCAATAAAGTGTGGAATAATTATGATGGTAGTTTCCAGTCACAGATTGTAGCCGCTAATTCAAATACTACGATGGCCGAAAGCCTTTGGGATGCCATGTATATCGGAATCAACAATGCGAACCTGTTGTTAAGTAAAATAACTCCTGATAGTTATACCGGTACGAATAAGAAGACGTATATGGGCGAAGCCTATTTCCTGCGTGGCTTTAATTATCTGAAGTTGGTTTCCCAGTATGGAGGTGTACCCTTGAAATTAGAGTCGAGCTTTGTACCTGTCCGTGAGTTCACCCGTGCTACGGCAGAAGCCACGGTAGAGCAGGCGATTGGTGATTTGAAGAATGCTTATGATCTGTTGCCGGCGACGGTAAGCATGGTGGGGAAGATTAGCAGGGATGCTGCGGCTCATTTTTTAGCTAAGGCTTACTTGTTCCGTGCCAGTGAAATTAATGATGGATGGAACAGTACGACTAAAGAATCTGACCTGAAAGAAGCCTTGAAACTGGCCAAAGAAGTAATTTCACGTCATCAGTTAGCCCCCAATTTTTCTGATCTGTGGCATTATACGGAACCTGACGGAGCGAGTGAAAAATTAGATGAGATTATTCTTTCGGCACAGTTCTCTTCTGACAAATCTTCCAGAAGTGCCGGTACTAACAGATGCCATCTCTTCTTCTTGTCTGTTTACAATAATTTGCCTCAGATGAAACGTGACTTGGCTGGCGGTCGCGAGTACCAACGTTTAAGAACCACATATTATATGTATAATATCTATGATATGATTAATGATTCCCGTTTCTGGAAAAGCTTTAAGACTAAGTATGCTGTTAATAACCCGAAAGCGGGTTCCGGTTACGAAGTGGGAGATTTGGGCGTGATGTATGTTGTCAATCGTCCGGGTGATACCCGGTTCGATGGAGTGCAACTCAGCGGAAAGGTGATTGATGAAAAGACCGGCAAAGCCATTCCTACTACATTTGTGACTTATCCGAAAGATCGTAACGGTAAGGACGATGTGGCATTATATGATGATGTAAGTCGTTTTGTAGCTCTTAATAAGTATATTGATGGTTCGCGTGAAACGGTCAGTGACATGGGAGGCAATCGGGATGGTATTCTGGCCCGTCTTGGTGAAACTTATCTGATCGCTGCTGAAGTTCTGATTCGCCAAGGCGAATATGGTGATGCTCTGCATTACATTAATGAACTCCGCAAGCGTGCTGCCTACAAGAACGGGGAAGATCGTTCGGCATATTGTGACGGTGGTGCATCATATAATGAAAATGCCTTAGGATGGCAGATTGACGGCATAAACTCTTATTACACCGGAAATTCTTATTATGAGTCCAATGATATTGATAAGACTACACTTCCCACTGATCTTGAAATAACAGATATACATAGTCTTCCGGCTGAAGATGAGGCTGTCATTTCAAAACTGAAATATAGCTCTGATTATGATCGTATGATGTGCCTTTTGCTGAATGAGCGTTCCCGTGAACTTTGCGGTGAGTTTTATCGTTGGGAAGACTTATCAAGAACGAAAACATTGGTGGCACGTACCAAAGCTTTTAATTCGGATGCTGCTCCTAATATTGATGAACATCATTGTTTGCGTCCTATCCCTCAAACTTATCTGGATGCTATCCAAAAGGATGGTCATGCGTTGACTTCCGAGGAAAAGAAGCAACAACAGAATCCTGGTTATTAATAATGGATGATAAACTGACATATACCAGTCTTTAGTGTATCTGAAAATATAGACAAAAAAAGGAGTAAAGTCCCCCAAATGACTTTACTCCTCCCAATCTTCTTTTCCTCGTAACTAATACGGAGAAAAACACCACTAATCAAAATTCTATACCTTGGTCTTATTGGAATTTAGAAATTATTCTTTCCGGCATCCCACCAGAGACGAGTACCACCTGTGTCGGCACCACCCAGTGCTCTTGTTAATGAACTGTACTGAGTAGGATTAGATGTTTTCAGACCTTCCGGATATGGGAGACGACGGATCATCTCATCTGTGTTAATGGCACCACCGCTATTATTCACTTTGACTTTAAATAATTTCGGATAACCGGTACGACGTTGCTCTGTCCATGCTTCATTACCTTCGGGATATATGGCAAGCCATTTCTGTGTCATGATTTTCTCAAATTGTTCTTCTGTACCGTTGGCATCCGCCCAATTGGGAGTAGTAGTGATGCGTGCATTCATATCGAATTGGGTATCGAACGGATCTTTGTAATCAGCTGGTGTCTTGTCACTTTGCAGGTAAGCATCAACTCCACCTACTCCCCATTGCTCAAAGGATGTTTTTACACCTGTCTCATAGCATATTTTGGGATCTTCTGTAGAGATGCCTCGTAAAGCAGCTTCTGCACGAAGGAACCATACCTCGGCAGCAGTCATTAAAATAGGGTTCGTTTTTTGACTGACTGTGCTCTTTGAACATTCTTTATAGCGATTGTCGGCAGAAAGCAAGCCGGTTCCCTGTGGTACGCCTTTGTAGCTTCCAGCGTACTCAAAGAGCTGCGGAAGTTCTTTCACTACATCGTTCTCTTTCCATGTGATAACTGCACCATTTGCTGGATCATAATATTTGGACATGCGTGGATCATCATATCCGGTCAGTACAGATTCCATGGTGGCCCCCATGAAGACTTCCCCCCATGACTTGTTGATTTCACCCAGCGGATTATTGTAGCCGCCGGCAGTCGATACGGAAATAATCTCATTTGGTGCTTCCAGGAATTGCCCGAGAGTGAATGATTTCTGTGCTTGCTCGGTGGCAAGAGCTTTGTCTACGTTAGCAACACGCATGGCTAGACGCAAACGCAATGAATTGCCAAATTTAACCCATTCTGCCAAAGTCTTGTTAGGAGTCAGCATGTCGGCGTCTTTATACGGCTCTACGCCGGGATTGTCCTTGATAAAACTTTGTAAAGAAGTGATTCCTTTTTCCAGATCGGTGAAGAATTGTTTGTAGGCTGTCTTCAGATCATCTACATTGTCACCTTCTTGTCCGAATTTACTATATACCAATGGTCCGTAGCAATCTGCTACACGGTGCATCAATTCAACCTTCAATATTTGGGTTACAGCTAACAGTGCAGGCTGCTCTACGTTGATTTGTTCGCACTTCTGTACTTCGGGCATAATGTACGAGTAATTGTATGTCCAGTGAGTAGAAGTCCATCCATCGTTCAGTGCATATACGCTGTTCTTATCATTGAAACCTTGATTGAAATCATGGAAATAGCCTGAGAACATGTCTTGCCCCAAATTTTGTGCGATTTGGAAAGTCCAGTTTTTACCTTCGCCCCAGTCGTAGTTAAAGTAGATACCACTCTGGATTATTTCAAACTTCAACAGATATTTTTGGAAATCATATTCCTGCAATTCGGAGTCAAACCCTGTATTGTTTCTGTTATCTGCTTCAAAATTGTCGGTACATGCGACTGCGATACCCAGCAATCCGCTTGCAAAAAGTATGGTTAGGAATTTATTATATTTCATAATCGTAAATGCTTTAAGTTAGAATGTGAATTTGATATTGAAACCAATGTTTCTGGTAGAAGGCATGCCGAATACATCTACACCTTGAAGTGAGTTGCCAACAGATAAGGTTGCATCCGGGTCGAACGGTGCATCTTTGTAGAAAAAGAACAGGTTGCGTGCTACCAGCGATACATCGATACCCTTGAATGCCTTCGTCTTTTCCAGCAGTGATTGCGGGAAAGAATAGCCGATTGACAATTCACGCATACGGATATTGGTAGCATCATACATATAATATTCGGATATACCATTACGACCACCTACTGATTTAAAGAATGGTTTAATATGATTCTCGTCGAAGCGAGTTCCTTCGTATTCTATGTAACCTCTATCACGGGCCTGTGCCGTTGCTTTGGTCACGCCATTTTGGTCAAGGACTGCTTGTGTCAAGGACATGACATCACCACCTACGCGGGCATCGATCAGGAAATAGAGACTGAATCCTTTATAGGTAAATGTATTACTCCAACCCAATAAGCAGTCGGGATTTGCATTACCCAGATAGTCGTTGTTACCAGTCTTTACAAGAGGACTTCCATCTTCATTGAGCTTTATTTTTCCATTCTCACGCACGAATGCATTTCCGTAGATATCGCCCAGGGAACCACCTTCTTTGATGCGCATCAGGTAAGCCATAGAAAGTCCGGAACTACCATAAATGAATGAAGTATAATCCGGGTGAAGAGAAATGACTTCATTGCTGTTTGTTGAGAAGTTGACGGCAGTTTTCCAACGGAAATTATCATTCATAACCGGAGTTGCATCTACTGTTAATTCTATACCTTTATTACGGATCTTCCCGGCATTGATATAGCGATATGCATATTTGTCTCCTGCGGCGGTGGGCATTCTCAACAATTGATTCTTTGTATCAGTCTGATACCAGGTAAAGTCAATTCCTAAGCGGCTTTGGAAGAATCTCCATTCCGTACCAAATTCGATAGAACTACTGATTTCCGGTTTCAGATCGCCCTTATTGTATGTGTCGGCTGCTTGCAATACACCACCGGCCTGAATAATATCTACAAGGTTAGTGATACCGATAGGCAGGTCGTTACCTACTTGTGCCCATGAACCACGTACTTTACCAAAGGAAATCCATTCCGGTAGTTTTAATGAGTTATTAATGATCCAGGATAAACCAACGGAAGGGTAGAAGAAGCCTGAATTCATACTTTCCGTATGAGCCAATGTGGAAGACCAGTCATTACGTGCTGTAATGTCAAGATACAGGGCTTCGTCAAAGCCGATTTGTGCTGTTCCGAATACAGACTGAATGGTACGTCTCTGATCAATCTCCTGATTGATGGAGGCATTAGAGCCCATAACGATATTGGCAACCGTAAATAAGTTAGGTTTGTAAAGTGAGGCGATTTTAGAGTCGAGCATCAGTGAGTTGACTTTATTCTTGTTGATACTGGTACCGACAGCGGCATTCAATGACCATTTGTTCCATGTTTTATTGAACATGGCCATCACGTCGGCATAAATCTGGAATTGTTCGCTTTCCGACCAAACATAACGTCCGTTACTCTTTTCGTTATAGGTACCTGTAATATTGGGAGCTGTAGATGCATACATTTTCTGATCGAACTTGTCGCTTACATAGTCTGCATTACCACGGGCTTGCAGGGTTAACCAATCGTTTATTTTCAGGCTGGCACTTAGGGATGCCATAGCGCGGTAACGCTTATTGGTGTTGGTAACACGATTCTTAATCCAGTAAGGATTTTGTGACCATTCGGAAACGTCTGTATACCAGTTTTGTACAGGCATACCATTTCTTGTCGGGTCGGCTACTTCAAAATTAGTAGCATATTCAGACATGTCCATTCCACGCGGGAAACTATACAGGTCGACCAATGGATTCAGGTATATCCCTCCGGATGCAGTGCTATTCTTAATCTTTTGTGTCATCAGGGTAGCATTTCCATCGAGTTTCAGACGGTCATTGAAGAAACTCGCTGTTTCGCGGAACGTAAGGTTGTGCTTTTGCAATTTGTTGGAATCAATGATACCTTTGGCTGTAGTGTTGGCATAAGAGAAGTAAGTCTGCATCTTCTCGTTTCCGCTTTGTACGGATATGGAGTTAATAGCGGTTACACCGTTACCGAGGAATTTGCCTACATTATCGTAGTCGGTTAATGACTTTTTTTCTCCCCAACTGTCAGTTCCGCTGGGGCCATACGAATTCTGGAATTCCGGCAGACTGATGGCATGATCGATGGTCAGATTTGAAGAGAAAGTAACTCTTTGCATACCTGCTTTACCTTTCTTGGTAGTTATTAAGATAACACCGTTGGCTGCTTGTGATCCGTAAAGAGCGGCGGCAGAAGCACCTTTCAGAATGCTCATACTTTCAATGTCTTCGGGATTCAGGTTGGAGATACCATCACCGGCGTCACGATTCACACCGTCATTTTCTCCACCCATAACGGTGGAAGTAGATTCGGTAGTCGTATTTAGCATAGGGACACCATCGATGACATATAACGGTTGGTTATTGCCTCCTTCGTAAGCGGAACGTGTACCACGGATAGAAACTTTGGCTGAGCCACCAAGGCCGGATGCGCTCTTATTGATTTGTACACCGGCTGATTTACCTGCTAATGCGGTTATCATATTCGGATCTTTGGCGCGTGTCAGTTCATCGCCACCCACTTGTTGGGTTGAATAAGTCAATGAAGCTGCTTTTTTCTTTATACCCATAGCCGTTACCACAACCGTTTCCAGTGACAGGGCTTCTTCCTGCATCTGTATATTGAGAGTTTTCTGCCCGTTGAGAGCAATCGTTACAGGCTGGTATCCGATAAAGCTGATAACCAGCGTTGCATTAGTCGGTGTATTTAGTGTAAACTCACCGTCTATATTGGTAATGCAACCGTTTGTAGTTCCTTTTTCCACGACATTGGCACCGATAATGGGTTCACCTTTTGTATCGGTAACAACACCTTTTACAGAGATATTTTCTTGTTGTACGGTAGCAATGATTTCACTGGCCTTTTCATTTTGTTTGGTCAACACAATATTCTTGCCTTCCATTACATATCTGATGTCGGTACCATTAAAGATTTCGTCCAAAACTTCGGACACCGGTTGATTGTCTGCATCTACATTTACGGTGCGGCGCACGTCCACACTTTTCTTATTGTAGACAAACAAATACTCGGTCTGAGCCTCGATTTTATCGAGGATTTCGCCTACTCGTAACTCAGAACGGGGGATGCTGATTCTTGTACTCTGAGAGTAGGTAGCGTGGCTGTACGCCTGGAACGTTACAAACAAAAGAAGGAATAGTGTGATCTTCATAGTTCGTAATATTTGCTTAAATACTAAACTTTTTGGGCAAAAAAGCCCATTCAAAGAAATTTTTCTCATATCTTTGTAATGTGTTAAGTTAATAAATTGATTAAGGTCGATTTTTGACTGTTTCGGATCGGAAAGTATGGGGGTACTTTCCGATCTTTTTTGTAGGGGTAATTAGCAGACTGTTTCTTTTATTTCATAATGCTTTTCAGTTTAAGGGGTTAGTACTAAATTTTAAGGTTTTATCTTTGATATCAAATTATTTCTCGTAAATGAAAATCGAATCTTTTTCTTCGTTGATGCTGAATTCAAAAGGATGGTCTTTTGAAATGGTTCGGAGAATATGCTCTATACCATCCTGTTCGCGGAATTTTCCGGTACAACTGTCATAGTTCAGCAATTTAGGATCGGAAACGGTTATTTTTACATTATAGTACATTTCAAGTTTAGTGAGGATGCAGCTGAACGGCACATCATCAAAGCAGTACAATCCTTCTTTCCATCGCAGATATTCATAAGAAGGGAGTATTACCTTTTTGCATTTCCCGTCATAGTTGCCAAAGAATTCCTCTTTCTGTAAGCGGGTGATAACCTTATTACTGTTGGCAGGATAAATATCCACAATACCTTCTACAAGGGTGGTTTCAAACTCTTTGCTTCCTGCATAGGCACAAACATTAAAGCTGGTACCTACAACTTTCACCTTATTCATCTCTGTGTGTACGTAGAAGGGGATATCTTTGTTTTTTGCCACTTCAAAGTAGGCTTCACCATCCAGTTCTACGTTTCTTTCGCCACGCCCAAAGTTGGAAGCATAGGTCAATGTGGACTGTGCATTCAGCCATACCCGTGTGCCGTCGGCAAGAGTGATTTGTGCACGTTGTCCGGCGGGGACGGTTACTGTTTGTGGCAGGGATGCCTGGTTATATAGATAATCATTAGTCATGAAATAACCGCATACGCCTACGATGATAACGGCTGCTACGCGTATTCCCCATTTTAGTATCGGAGCCAGACGGAAGGTCTTTTTTCCGGCACTTTGTCTGTCGGAGAATAAGGCGACATCAAACATCATACGTTCTTTCAAGAAAGCTTCCCGATTTTCTTCCGAGGCTTCCACCCAGTCAAGGATGCGCTTTTCTTCTTCAATGGTGGTGGTTCCTTTAAAATACTTATATAATAGTTCTTGGTTCATAAGGTACTTAATTTGTTTGTTGAATAAGGGTGTTTTTTTCTGTCCCTCTATAATTAATACAGGTGAACTTGGAACTACCCTAACGGAAAATGAAACTTTTTTTGTTTTTTCTTCGAAATGAGTTGGAAACAGAGAAATTGTCGGGAAGTGATGCTCTGGAAGCAGGCGGAATGAGATGTGTAATTTGGGTCAGGAACTCTTCTGAACCGTATCCAGTTCGTTCCTGCTTCGCTTCTATAGGAGGATGAAAATAGCGAAGCAGGTACGAGGAGAGTACGAAGAAGATAGGAACCGGGTATAGAGCGGATCGCTTTGTTCTGTTTTTCGGGTACTCCAAACGTAAACGCATAGAATATCCGTGTGATGCACCGGAGGCACATCAGGACTTTATGGAATGTGACAGGAAATTAATTAATTGCCGGTATTAACTTGCCGGATTGGGAATTATGGATACAATGTAACATTCATCCGGAGCTTCGGCTTTAAATAGATTGTAAGCAATGCCTATGGCTTCCTCCGGAGAGTTTGCTTCAATATTCTTGTTGACATTCAGAGTCTCGAAAACTTGTTCTCCCTCGATAAGCACGTAGTATATTATTACAATATATCTCATAACTACCATGTTTAATAGCCAGCAATATTACTGATTTTGCAAACATATATCTTTTATTTATATTATCAAAGAAAAGCAGGAGAGTTTTACTAAAGTAGGATAGAGGCGAGATAATCTTTCAGTTCCACACGCAGAATACGTAGGGCTTTGGTGATATGGAATTCTACTGTTTTGAGAGAGAGATTCAGTTGTTCGGCTATTTTTTTGTTTGGCAGGTTGCTATAACGGCTGAGCATAAAGATTTCGCGACTTTGTGGTGGCATCTTGTCCAAGGCTTTGTTTACGATATGCTGTATCTCCGTACTGAAAATCTTGTCGGGCTCACAATCTTTCAACGTGGCAATACGCAAGTCTAACTCGCGCTGACGGTGCGAATTCAAATCTTCCTCAATACGCAGGCGGGTTTGTTCGTGTTCCAGGTAATTGAGTGCCTTATTTTTGATAATGGTAAGGAGCAATGCGTGCAGACCTTTATCTTCTTCCCAGCGGTCGCGACATTCCCACAAAGAAATCATAGATTCCATAAGAATATCTTCAGCTTCTGCCCAGCTTCTGATGTAGGAATAGGCAAAGGCAAGAAACTTTTCCTGATTCTCTCGAAAGAAACGAGAAAATAAATCCATAGTATGTAGGTTTCCGGCTAAAGGCATTTTTAAATATTCTCTCTCTTATTTAAGGTTTATAGGGTAAAGTAACATAATCTTTTTGGAATACGCAAAAGTCTTAAAAGTTTTTTCTTCCTTTTTTTACAAAAAGAAAGCCCGGCGGGTTTCCGTCGGGCTTTATATACTGAATAATAAGGTGTTTCTTATTTCTTTTCAGGTCTTTCTTGTCTTTCCGGTCTCGGAAGCAATACTTTGCGGGAAAGTTTGAACTTACCGGTCTTCGGATCAATATCAAGTAGTTTCACTTCGATTTCATCACCTTCCTTGATACCGGCCTCTTCTACTGTTTCCAGACGTTTCCAGTCGATTTCAGAGATGTGCAACAAACCGTCTTTACCCGGCAGGAACTCAACAAAAGCACCATAAGGCATTACAGAACGTACTTTACCTTTGTATACTTCACCAACTTCCGGTACGGCAACGATGCCCTTGATAAGACGCATAGCGTCATCAATGCTCTTCTTGTTAGTTCCGGAGATTTCTATTCTTCCGATGTTGTCTACTTCTTCGATAGTGATTGTAGCACCGGTTTCTTCCTGCATACCTTGGATGATCTTACCACCAGGGCCGATTACTGCACCGATAAACTCTTTAGGTATAGTCATCGTTTCGATGCGCGGAGCATGAGGTTTCAGTTCTTCACGTGGTTCTTGGATAGTTTCCAGAATCTTGCCAAGGATGTGCATACGTCCTTCTTTAGCCTGGTTCAAAGCGCGTTCCAGGATTTCGAATGACAGACCGTCTACCTTGATATCCATCTGAGTAGCTGTGATACCATTCTTGGTTCCTGTTACTTTGAAGTCCATGTCGCCCAGGTGGTCTTCATCACCAAGGATGTCGGACAATACAGCATATTTATCTTCGCCCGGATTCTTGATCAATCCCATAGCGATACCTGATACCGGTTGTTTGATCTTCACACCTGCATCCATCAATGCCAGTGTTCCGGCACATACGGTAGCCATAGAAGAAGAACCGTTAGATTCAAGAATATCGGATACTACGCGCACTACATATGGGTAGTCAGCAGGAATTTGTCCTTTCAGTGCACGCCAAGCTAAGTGTCCGTGACCGACTTCACGACGGCCTACGCCACGTTGTGCCTTGGCTTCTCCGGTAGAGAACGGAGGGAAGTTATAGTGCAACAGGAAACGTTCTTTGCCATGTTCCAGTACGTTGTCGATAATCTTCTCATCCAGTTTTGTACCGAGGGTAACGGTAGACAAGGATTGAGTTTCACCGCGAGTGAAGATAGCAGAGCCATGAGGTCCAGGCAGGCAGTTGATTTCACTCCAGATAGGACGGATCTCGTCAGTCTTACGTCCGTCAAGGCGTTTACCTTCGTCCAGGATGCTGCGGCGCATAGCCTCTTTTTCTACATCGTGGTAGTAACGGTCGATCAGTGCTGCTTTTTCTGCCAGCTCTTCTTCGCTGAACTGTGCTTTGAACTCTTCACGGATAGCATCGAAAGCGTCCATGCGTTCATGTTTATTTTTGTTGCCGGAAGCGGCGATGGCATAAGCCTTTGCGTAGCAAGCTTCGTGAACAGCTTTACGCAGTTCTTCATCGTTTACTTCGTGGCAATATTCGCGTTTTACGGTAGAACCAACAGCCTCTGCCAGTTCTTTCTGAGCCAAGCATTGCACTTTGATTGCTTCGTGGGCTGCTTTCATGGCGTTCAGCAAGTCAAGTTCGGAAACTTCACTCATTTCACCTTCTACCATCATGATGTTTTCGTAAGTAGCACCCACCATGAGGTCCATGTCAGCTTTTTCCAGTTGATCGAAAGTAGGGTTGATAACGAACTGTCCGTCGATGCGTGCTACGCGTACTTCGGAAATAGGTCCGTTGAAAGGAATATCTGAAACTGCGAGGGCGGCAGAAGCGGCAAGCCCTGCCAGTGCGTCCGGTATATCAATACCGTCGGCGGAATAGAGGATGATGTTTACATATACCTCTGCGTGATAATTATCGGGGAATAAGGGGCGGAGAGCACGGTCAACAAGGCGGCAGGTCAGGATTTCATAATCTGAAGCGCGTCCTTCACGCTTGGTGAAACCGCCGGGAAAACGTCCAGATGCGGAGAATTTTTCTTTGTACTCTACCTGTAACGGCATGAAATCTGTTCCGGGAACTGCGTCCTTAGCGGCACAAACAGTAGCAAGAAGCATGGTGTTACCCATACGAAGCATTACAGAACCGTCTGCCTGTTTTGCCAGCTTTCCCGTTTCGAGTGTGATGGTTCTGCCATCAGGGAGCTCGATCGTCTTAACAATTGGGTTAATCATAAAAAATGTTTTATCTATATTTTCTTTCAAAATTCGTGCAAAGATACATATTAATTCATGTAATCAGGTGGGAATGAGATAAAAAAGTTTATAATTGACTATTTTTTTAGGTTTCCATGTGGAAGAAGCAATGAAAATGCTTTGACTAAACTTGAAAAGAACTATATTTGCACGTTCTTTCTAATAGAAATTAAGAAGCTAAATATGAAAAAGATCTGTTTTGTTGCACTTGCCGCTTTGGTTTTAAGTGCATGTAATTCTGAACCGAAATTCAAAGTTGAAGGTGAAGTTTCAGGTGCCGACGGCAAAATGCTGTACCTGGAAGCGGCTGCTTTGGAGGGCATCGTGCCCTTGGATTCTGTAAAGTTGAAGGGTGACGGTTCTTTCAGTTTCAAACAAACACGTCCGGTATCTCCGGAGTTCTACCGCCTTCGTGTGGACGACAAGGTTATCAATTTCTCTGTGGATTCTACGGAAACTATCGGACTGAAAGCGCCGTATACTGATTTTGCTACGGCTTATACGGTAGAAGGTTCGGCAAACAGCACTAAGATAAAGGAATTGACGTTGAAGCAAGTGCAGTTGCAGAATGAGGTGAATGAGTTGGTGAAGAAGATGCAGGCTCATCAGATAGGTGCCGATGTTTTTGAAGAAAAACTGGCTGCCTTGATGAAAGATTATAAGGATGAGGTGAAAACTAAATATATTTTTGCAGCTCCCAATACGGCTGCCGCTTATTTTGCTCTGTTCCAGAAACTGAATAATTACCTTATCTTCGATCCTTTGAATAGCAAGGATGATATTAAGTGCTTTGCAGCCGTTGCCACCAGTCTGAATAATTATTATCCGCATGCGGATCGCTCCAAGAATCTCTATAATATTGTGATTAAGGGAATGAAGAATACCCGTACACCGCAACAGAAAGTTCTGGAGTTGCCGGAAGAAGTTATTTCCGAAACCGGTATCATCGATATCAGCCTTCGTGATATGAAGGGGAATACCCATAAGTTGAGCGATCTGAAAGGTAAAGTAGTCTTGTTGGACTTTACTATTTACCAAAGTGCAGCTTCTGCTCCCCATAACTTCTTGCTGAATGACCTTTATACTAAATATAAAGATCAGGGACTGGTGATCTATCAGGTTTCGCTGGATGCTGACGAGCATTTCTGGAAAACAACGGCTGATAATCTGCCTTGGATTTCTGTAAGAGATGCAAATGGAATTTACTCAAATGTGGCCGCTATGTACAACGTAAAGGAGGTTCCTTCTCTGTTCCTGATTAATCGGAATAGTGAGTTGAGCGCTCGTGGAGAGACTATAAAAGACTTGGACGCTGCGGTGAAAGCACTGTTGTAACTTGTTATAAATTAGAAGTTTTTATTTAAATATGTTACATAGCAGCAATTTTTGCTTGACACGCATTAATTAAAAGGCTATCTTTGCAAAAGAAAAATCGGAAGAGGGTTCCAGCATGCTGACCATGTTGGAATTCTTTTTTGTTATATAATACCATTTAGAAACTAAAAAGGAGGAAAAAAGTATGGCTTATATGTCAGAAGAAGGCTACAAGAAATTGATGGCCGAACTGAAAGAATTGGAGACGGTAGAACGTCCTAAGATTTCGGCTGCTATCGCCGAAGCACGTGACAAAGGTGACCTGTCGGAGAATGCAGAGTATGATGCCGCCAAAGAGGCACAGGGCATGCTTGAGATGAAAATCAATAAATTGAAGACGATTATAGCAGATGCCAAGATTATTGATGAGTCCAAGCTGAAAACGGATTCCGTGCAGATTTTGAACAAGGTGGAACTGAAGAACATAAAGAATGGCATGAAGATGATTTATACCATTGTTTCGGAAAGCGAAGCTAATCTGAAAGAAGGAAAGATTTCTGTTAACACTCCCATTGCACAAGGTTTGCTTGGTAAGAAAGTGGGTGATGTAGCTGAAATCAAAGTGCCGCAGGGCATGGTTAATCTTGAAGTAGTGAACATATCATTTTAAAGTAAAGGCAGGTCCGCATGCGGGCTTGCCTTAATTTATATATCATAAAAGTTATGGCAACAATATTCAGTAGAATTATCGCAGGTGAAATACCAAGCTATAAGGTGGCGGAGGATGATAAGTTCTTTGCATTTCTGGACATCAATCCGCTGGTGAAAGGGCACACGCTGGTCGTTCCCAAGCAGGAAGTGGATTATATCTTTGATCTGGATGATGAAGATCTGGCAGCAATGCATGTTTTCGCCAAGAAGGTGGCTCGTGCCATTGAGAAGGCTTTCCCTTGCAAGAAAGTAGGTGAAGCAGTGATTGGTCTGGAAGTACCTCATGCGCACATTCATCTTATTCCTATGCAGAAAGAGTCAGACATGCTGTTCTCTAATCCAAAGCTGAAACTTTCTGATGAAGAATTTAAAGCAGTTGCCGAAGCGATTCGCGCTGCATTCTAAAAATAAAACTCCTTCCTTTTATAATAAGAACGGGGGCTGAAATGGATTCAGTCCCCGTTTCCTTTATTCTGGTTTGAAAGTCTATGCTTTCAAATTCCGATATCCGGTTAGATGTAATCTTCCCCTAATTTTATTTGTGCGTCGTTTACGTATTTACGGATAGAATGTTCTTCATCCTTCTTGCAAATCAGTAATACATTGTCCGATTCAGCGATGAGATAGCCTTCCAGTCCATCAATAACGGCGAGTTTGTTTTGTGGGAGCACCACGATGTTGTCTTTACTGTTGTACATTAGAGACTCACACTTCAAGGTTACATTTCCTTCTTTGTCCTTTGGGGACAAGTCGTACAATGACCCCCATGTACCTAAATCGGACCAACCGAAATCTCCTAATGAAACATATACATTGTCTGCTTTCTCCATGATGCCGAAGTCGACGGATACATTGGGGCATGCAGGGAAATTTTCGTCGATGAATGCTTTTTCGGCAGGAGTACCGTATACATCTTTACCAGGAATCAATTTGCTTGCCAGCTCGGGAAGTAGTGCTTCCACGGCCTTGATGACAGAGTTTACATTCCACATGAAGAGGCCGGAGTTCCAATAAAATTCTCCGCTTTCTACGAAAACTTTGGCTAACTCCAGTTCAGGTTTTTCGGTAAAGGTCTTCACCTTGTAGAAATTATCTCCTGCTTGTTCGGCTATCTGAATGTAACCATAACCTGTTTCGGGACGGTTCGGTTTGATACCGAGAGTCAGCAACTTTTCTGATTGAGATACGAACGTCAAGCCTTTTTCGATGGCATCAAGGAACTCTCCTTCCTTCAGAATCAAATGATCGGATGGGGCTACCACGATATTGGCATTCGGGTTTAATGCGCGAATGTGATAAGCTGCCCATGCGATACACGGAGCAGTATTTCTGCGTGTAGGTTCCAGCAAGATTTGTTCGGGATTCAATTCAGGCAGTTGCTCCTTTACAAGATCTGCGTATAAATCGTTTGTAACGATAAGTATGTTCTCTGTGGGAATAACTTTATTGAAGCGGTCGAAGGTTTGTTGCAGTAATGACCTGCCTGTGCCAAAGAAGTCCAGAAACTGTTTAGGGAGCGTTTTTCGACTAAACGGCCAGAAGCGACTGCCGATACCTCCACCCATGATAACACAGAAATTATCCTTATTTGTTGTCATATCGTTTGTTTTAAAAGTTTCTGCTAAAGTACACTATATTTTGGAAACACGGAATGTTTGTAGAATGTTTTATGACTTTTTTCTCCTTTTTTTAGGAAAAGTATTGCAGGTTTAGAAAAAAGCCGTATCTTTGCACCGCAATTGAGAAATCAAGCATGCCCAGATGGCGGAATCGGTAGACGCGCTGGTCTCAAACACCAGTGGATTCACTTCCATCCCGGTTCGACCCCGGGTCTGGGTACTGAAGCGGAGAAAGTTGAAAAACTCTCTCCGCTTTTCTTTTCTACTTCTCGTAATTTATTGATTTGGGATCAGGTTGAAATGTTATGCTCTTGTTATTAGAGTTTTAACTCTGTTAAACTATTAGCTCTTCTTCTTTCAGTTTATCTACGTGTATGAGGACATTTAGTCCTTGTGCCGCTTCATTAATCGTTCAAAGAACGGGCAATCGTTTGCTTTTGTCCGGTCTGTGTTGCATCAGTATCTTAAGCTTTATTGTATACCAACCTTGCTTAATCGGCTTGTCAACTAAGGTTGACAGGTCGATTGACCTTGGCTAATAGGCCTGTTGACCAAGGTTGACACCCAGTTATTCCTAAGGGTGAATGAGATTTCTCCTAGTTCTGGATAAGAATACTCTTGATGTAAAACAAATGAATACCATATACTGGGGTAAGTAACTGCTGTAATCTTAATTATAAAATTAGTCAACCAAAACCAGGACGAGACATAGTGAGAGTAACATCTTTACTCTCACTCTTAAAAGTTACTCTCACTCACACTTAATGTTTTTATTATTAATGATTTGTCTGTAAAGTGAGGGTAGTGAGAGTAGATACTATCAACTTTTTATTGAAGACTGAGTTCAAGTTATAAATGCGACATTTTTTCTATTTCATCAACATCATACCCTATTTTATATTACAACTTATGTTTAATGCGGATATAAATAGCAAAAAGATGAACGTAATATGCAAATTTGTCATTGGATATTTCTTAGGCATTTATTTTTTCCTAACTTTGCAAAGGATAGTTGAGAAGCTTTTGCCATTTTATATTTTAATATTTACCCAATATGCCAAATCAGAATACACTTCTGTATCTCCCTTTGACATTTCGAATACTTGCGGTTGCTATTTTCGCTTGTTTATTTCTGGCGCCCAAGGCGATGGCTGATACGAAAGATCAAGAGTATATTGTTCTTATCAGTTCTTCCACTTTTCGTGAGAAATGGGCTTATGATCTGCTTGAAACTGTAGAAAAGGCATTCAATGAAGAAAATTCGGTGAAGGTATATTCGGAGACTCTCACAACATGGCATTTCAATAATCAACAGGAAATAAATCAGAAGGTTGATTATCTAAAGGATAAATATTCTGTTCCTCCCCAAGCCGTCATATTTGTAGGCGATCCGGGATGGTACGTTTGCAAACCGCTTTTTGATACTATCTGGAAAGGGGTACCTACAATTATTTGCCACTCGATGCCGCATACGTCGGCTGATATAAATAAGTATTATAATGGTGAATATATACCTGAAGACCAGATTATCGCTACACCGGAAATGCTGGAACGGTATAATGTGACTGCCATAAATATTCCTGTCTGCATTAAAGAAACCATAGAATTGATGAAGGAGATTACTCCTGAAATGAAAAAGGTTGTCTTGTTATCGGATGACAGATTTATCTGTTCTCTAATTCGGAAAAAAGCAGAAGATATACATCAGCAGTACTTTTCTGATTTAGATATGGAATTTATTACTTATCCTCAGACAAATACAGAAACAATGCTCCGCATTATTAGTGAGTGTGGTAAAGAGACAGGTATTATCTACTGTTCATGGGTGAATGTAGCCAGTCAGAATCTGTCTGAGAAATATTATCCTGATGAGAGAATGCATTCTTATATTTCCGGTATAGTTAAAAAGCCGGTATTCTCGTTGTCTGACCAGTTCACAAGGGGTCATGCTTTATTTGCCGGTGGGCATTATATAGGCAGTTCCGATGTGGAAAGTACCGTTATCGGTGAAATTAGAAGTGCACTGAAGAAGGATGGTACATACGAGGCGAAAACGGTTGTTGCCGGTACGCCCAATACCTATCTTAATTACCAGACATTGCTTGACAAGGGAGTTCCATTAGATAACTTTCCTAAAAATGCGGTTTATTGTGATGTTCCGCCCAGTTTTATTCAGAAGAATATTATTTATGTTGTAATTGTATTGGGTACTGCTATTGTCCTGCTGCTATTTTACTTTATGCACAAGCGTATCAAGAAAGTGAGAGAAACGGAGTGGCAAGAGCATCTGCATTTGCTTGAAAATATTCTCGATAACCTTCCTATTGCAGCCAAGGTGAAAGATGTCGATAATGATATGCGCTATACTTTTATAAATAAAAAGGCTGAAGAACTCTTTGAATATCCGGCTAAGGAGGCGATTGGAAGAACTGATTTCGATATAATGCCTGAGGCTGCAACGATGATCAGGAAAGAAGATGAAGAATTGGTAAGAACGGGAATTGCCCAATTTGGTACTAGGCGTTTCTTTACGAATAAGAACGAGGAACGGTTTACTTTCCAGAATAATAATATAGTTTCATTCTCCGATGGACGTAAATGGATTCTCTATACGGCTTGGGATATTACAGACCAGAAGATTCTGGAACGTAAACTGCGCCTGGCTAAGGAAGAGGCTGAAGAGTCCAATCGTATAAAATCAGCTTTCCTGGCTAATATGAGCCATGAAATACGTACTCCGCTCAATGCAATAGTTGGTTTCTCGAGTATACTGGCTGAAGATGTATCGGAAGAAGAACGGATAGAATACCTCAGTATCATTAGTAAGAACAATGATATATTATTGCAACTGATCAATGACATCTTGGATTTATCAAAGATAGAAGCCGGTACACTGGAATATGTCTATGCAAATATAGACGTAAATAAGATGTTATCTGAAATAGAGCAGGCTGCCAGAATGAGACAACCGAATGCGAATGTCGCTATATGTGCAGTGATGCCTATGCCGGATCTTCTTTTATATACTGACCAGCGTAGAATTACTCAGGTACTGAATAATTTCATCAGCAATGCCATGAAGTTTACAAATACAGGGAGTATCACGTTTGGGTATGAAGAACCCAAAGATGGTTATATACGCTTCTTTGTGACAGATACCGGTACCGGTATCCCTCCTGAAAAAGTGGCGGATATATTCAACCGTTTTGTAAAGCTCGATTCCTTCAAACAAGGAACCGGACTTGGACTGGCTATTTCACAGAATATCGTGAAGGAACTCAAAGGTGAGATCGGAGTACTGTCTGAGTTGGGGAAAGGTTCTACTTTCTGGTTTACGCTGCCTTATGAAAAGATGGGTGCACACCGTTCTATCCTTCCATAAGTGATTTCTAATCATTTTCTAATCTCGTATAAGTTTATTATAATCCGTTCCGGATGCCTTAATTTTTAAGGAGTTGTACTTTTGCCTCAAAATTGATAAAACAATGATGAGGCAGATTACATTTACTCTTTTTCTTATTTTCTCATGCAGCCTGTGGGCGCAATCGAATCCGTTAAAGTTGACGATGAAGGAGGCGGAGGAACTTTTCCGTACCCACAATCTTTTACTGGTTGCCGAATATTACAATGTAGACATGGCACAGGCACAAGTGGTGCAGGCCAAATTATTTGATAACCCCATTATCACATTGGAGCAGAATATTTATAACCGTCTGAACGGTAAGTATTTTGATTTGGGAAAAGAAGGAGAGTCCGGAGTGCAGATAGAACAAGCCATCAATCTGGCCGGACAACGCAACAAACGAATACGTCTGGAAAAGATTAATCACCAATCCGCTTTATTGCAATTTGAGGAAGTAGCACGCACCTTAAACAGTGAGTTGAAGGAAACCTGTGTCGAAATGTATTTCCTGACCAAGTCCGTGCAGATTTATGATAAAGAGATCACTTCTTTAGAGGAACTGCTGCTATTCTACAAGAATATGGCAGAGAAAGGGAATATTTCATTGTTGGAATTATCCCGTATGCAGGCATTACTGTTATCACTGAAAAAGGAGAAGAATGATGCAGTAAATGAATTGGTATCGAAGAGGGGGAATCTGAAGATGTTATTAAACTTGCCGGTCGCTCAGGAGATAGAAATACTTCTGGATGAAACGATGCTGAGCCGGTTGGATTTGTCTAGTCTGTCACTTGCTGATCTGGATTCCTTGTTACCTTCCCGCCCCGACCAACGGTTGGCCTTCTCTATACTTGAGGCTTCCAAAGCAAATTTGAAGTTACAGCGTTCATTGTCTGCTCCGGAGTTTGCTATTCAGGGGATTTACGACCGTGCAGGAAACTTCATCAACAATTATTTTGCAGTAGGTCTTAGCTTCTCCGTTCCTATTTTCAATCGGAATCAGGGTAATATCAAGTCAGCCAAACTGGAAATAGAAAAGAGCCTGAAAGAGAAAGAATACACAGAGAACAAGGCAAACTCGGAACTGTATGTGGCGTATTCCCGTCTGGAAAAGGCTATGGAACTTTATCAATCAGCAGACGATGACTTGGAAAAGAACTTCAACCGGCTGCTTGAAGGGGTGAACGAGAATTTCCGTAAGCGTAATATCAGTATGCTGGAATTTGTCGATTATTACGAGAGTTATAAGGAAACGAGTTTACAATTGTATGAGACCCGGAAAGATGTTTTTCTGGCCATGGAGAACTTGAATACGGTAGTAGGACGAAATATATTTAATTACTAAGCAATGGATATGAGCAGGATTTTACAGATTTTTATAGGTGCAGTACTATTCTTGAGCAGTTGCTCGACAAAAGATAATAATGAAACTTCAGTATCTCCGGAGATGTGTCTGACAGATAGTTTGATGCAAGTTGTCAGTATAGATACCGTACATACACGTATTTTAATCGACGAGTTGACACTGAACGGTCGTGTGACGTTTAATCAGGAGCAAGTGGTACAGGTTTTTCCAATGTTCGGTGGACGGGTGATTGCTGTGAATGCCGAGGTGGGAGACTACGTACATAAAGGGGAAGTGCTTGCTGTGGTCAAGAGTGGTGAAGTGGCGGAATATGAGAAACTGCTGAAGGATGCGGAACAACAAGTGGCCGTAACCCGCCGTAACTGGGATGTTGCGCAAGATATGTACAATGCCGGCATGGCTTCGGCCCGCGACACATTGCAGGCCCGTCAGGAATTGGTGAGTGCCGTGACGGAGGAAAGACGCCTGAAGGAAGTCTATTCCATCTATAATCTGTCCGATGAATCCAGATATGAGATTAAATCACCGATAACGGGCTTTGTGGCGGAGAAGCATGTGAATAAAGATATGCAGATACGCTCCGACCAGGGTGAAGAACTATTCACGGTATCCGGTCTGGATAATGTCTGGATTATGGGCGATGTATATGAGAGTGATATCCGTAAAGTGAAAGAAGGTGCTCCTGTCCGTATCACGGCATTGGCCTATCCCGGCAGAGAGTTTGCAGGGAGTATTGATAAGGTTTACCACATCCTCGATGAAGAAAGTAAAACCATGAGCGTGAGAATTAAACTTCGTAATGAAGATTATCTGTTGAAACCCGGCATGTTTACCAATGTATATGTACAATGCGAATCAACGGATGATACGATGCCCTGCATTGATTTACATGCCCTGATCTTTGAGAATGGAAAGAATTATGTAGTGACGGCAAACGAAGACGGCAAGCTGCAAGTAAAGGAAGTGGAAGTGTATAAACAGTTAAGGAATCGGTGCTATATACAATCCGGCTTGCAGAAGGGCGACCGTATCTTGAATAGAAACACATTGCTGGTATATAACGCATTGAATGCTGAATAACAGATAAAGAACTTGATATGCATAAGTTTATAGATAACATCATAGCTTTCTCTTTGAAGAATAAGTTCTTCATATTCTTTTTTACGGTACTTGCGGTTATTGCAGGAATTGTCTCTTTCAAGCATACCCCGATAGATGCCTTTCCGGATGTAACCAACACCAAAGTAACTATTATTACCCAATGGCCCGGGCGGAGTGCCGAGGAGATGGAGAAGTTCATTACCATCCCTATTGAAATAGCAATGAACTCCGTACAAAAGAAGACGGACATACGCTCTACCACCTTGTTCGGACTATCGGTGGTGAATGTAATGTTTGAAGATCATGTAGACGATTTTACAGCCCGTCAACAGGTCTATAATCTATTGAATGATGCTGACTTGCCGGAAGGCGTTACTCCGGAAGTACAGCCTTTGTATGGTCCTACGGGAGAAATCTTCCGCTATACGTTGAGAAGTGAGAAGAAATCGGTTCGTGAATTGAAGACCATTCAGGACTGGGTGATTGAGCGGAATTTACGTTCCGTATCCGGTGTGGCCGATATTGTAAGTTTCGGTGGAGAGGTGAAAACCTTTGAGGTCAGTGTGAATCCCAACCAATTGAGGAATTACGATATTTCCTCTCTGGAGTTGTTTGAAGCCATAGAGAAAAGTAATATCAATGTCGGTGGTGATGTGATCACAAAAAGCTCCCAAGCCTATGTTGTTCGGGGTATCGGACTGATTAACGATGTGGAGGAAATCGGAAATATCGTTGTGAAAAATGTGAAAGGTACTCCTATTTTGGTGAAACACCTGGCAGATGTGCACGAGTCCTGTTTACCCCGCCTCGGACAAGTAGGCCGAATGGATGAAGATGATGTCGTGCAAGGCATTGTCGTGATGCGTAAGGGGGAGAATCCCGGTGAAGTGATTAAAGCCCTGAAAGAAAAAATAGCCTATATCAATAAAGAAGTGCTGCCATCGGATGTACAGATCGTACCTTTCTATGATCGTGAGAACTTGGTAGATCTGGCTGTGAGCACAGTGACACGCAACCTGATAGAAGGCATCCTGTTTGTGACTTTCATTGTGTTGATATTTATGGCGGATTGGCGGACTACCGTGGTGGTGGCAGTGGTCATTCCATTAGCATTATTATTTGCTTTCATTTGCCTGCGTATAATGGGTATGTCCGCCAATTTGTTGTCCATGGGAGCCATTGATTTCGGTATTATTATAGACGGTGCGGTGGTGATGGTCGAGGGTATCTTTGTAGTTCTTGACAAGAAAGCGCGTGAAGTGGGAATGCCGGCATTCAATGTCATGTCAAAGATGGGATTGATCCGTAATGCTGCCAAAGATAAGGCGAAAGCGGTTTTTTTCTCCAAACTGATTATCATTACGGCGCTGATTCCTATTTTCTCTTTCCAGAAAGTAGAGGGGAAGATGTTTTCACCGCTTGCTTTTACGCTGGGCTTTGCTTTGTTGGGGGCATTGGTGTTCACCTTGACTCTGGTACCCGTACTTTCGGCCATGCTGTTAAAGAAGAATGTGCGCGAAAAGAATAACAGGTTCCTCCGCTTTGTTAATGAGAAATCATCCGCCTTGTTTGATGTCTGCTATGCTTATCGCAAGGTGACGATTACGATTGCTACGCTTGTGGCAGTGGTGGGGTTGTATGCATTTTCTTTCCTCGGAACGGAATTCCTTCCCCAGTTGAATGAAGGCTCTATTTATATCCGTGCCACTTTACCGCAAAGTATAGCTTTGGATGAGTCCGTCAATCTGGCAAACAAGATGCGGGCGAAGTTGAGAAGCTTTCCTGAAGTGAAACAGGTGATGTCTCAGACCGGACGCCCCAATGACGGAACCGATGCCACCGGATTTTATAATATCGAGTTTCACGTAGATATTTATCCGGAAAAGGACTGGGAAAGCGGCTTTACCAAACTGGAATTGATTGACAAAATGCAACATGAACTGGAGATTTACCCGGGTATAGACTTTAACTTCTCCCAGCCGATTACGGATAATGTGGAAGAAGCAGCTTCCGGTGTAAAGGGTTCTATAGCTGTGAAAGTCTTCGGTAAAGATCTGTATGAGTCCGAGAAAAAAGCCGTAGAGATTTATAAAATATTGGGAACCGTGGATGGCATCGAAGATTTGGGGGTAATACGAAATATCGGACAGCCGGAATTGCGCATAGAACTGGATGAGAATAAGCTCGCACGCTATGGAGTGGCTAAGGAAGATGTACAGTCCATTATCGAAATGGCGATTGGAGGTAAGTCGGCTTCCTTGCTTTACGAAGATGAGAAGAAGTTCAATATCATGGTGCGTTATAAAGAGGAATTCAGATGCAACGAAGATGAGATAGGAAAAATACTGGTGCCCGCTATGGATGGTACGATGGTGCCGATTAAGGAACTGTCGGAGATAAAGACTATCACCGGCCCCTTACTTATCTTCCGTGATAATCATGCCCGTTTCTGTGCCGTGAAATTCTCGGTCCGGGGTAGAGATATGGGAACTGCCGTTGCTGAGGCTCAGAAGAAAGTGAATGCCGCAGTGCATTTGCCCGAAGGATATACTTTGAAGTGGACTGGAGATTTTGAAAACCAGCAACGTGCTACTCAACGTTTGGCGCAGGTGGTTCCTGTCAGCATTATCATCATTTTTATCATTCTTTTCATCCTGTTTTCCAATGCACGGGATGCAGGTTTGGTATTGCTGAATGTACCTTTTGCCGCTGTGGGTGGTATTGCTGCCTTGCTCATAACCCGCTTTAATTTTTCGATCTCTGCCGGTATCGGGTTCATTGCGCTTTTTGGTATCTGTATCCAAAATGGAGTGATTATGATATCCGATATCAAACACAATCTGCAGGCGAGGTTGGCGTTGCCCGATGCTGTAAAAACCAGTGTGCGTTCCAGGGTTCGGCCCGTGCTGATGACGGCTGCAATGGCGGCTATCGGCCTGATGCCTGCGGCGCTGAGTCATGGAATCGGTTCCGAATCGCAGCGACCGTTGGCCATTGTTATTATCGGAGGTCTGATCGGGGCTACTTTCTTCGCTTTGTTTGTTTTCCCGTTGATTGTCGAGATCGTTTATGGTAAAATGTTATATGATAAAGACGGTAGATTGAAGCAGAAAAAACTATAAAACGTATATTTGTGCTTTCTTTAAGTTTTAAAAACTATGGCAAAGATACTGTTGGTAGAAGATGAAGTCAATATAGCCTCTTTCATAGAACGGGGATTGCAGGAATTCGGGCATACGGTTTCTGTAGCTTATAATGGTGCGGATGGTTGGCAGCTGGCTCAGGACGAACCTTTTGACTTACTTGTTCTGGATATAATCATGCCCAAGATGAACGGACTGGACCTATGCAGGCAGTACCGCCAACTCTATGGATACGATTCCCCCGTCATTATGCTTACGGCCTTGGGTACAACAGATGATATTGTAAAAGGACTCTACGCAGGTGCCGATGATTATTTGGTGAAGCCTTTCAGCTTTCAGGAGTTGGAAGCGCGTATCACCGCTTTGCTGCGCAGGAGCAAGGAGAAAAGAACTTCGGAGCTTGTTTGTGGTGACCTTATCCTCGATTGCAATACCAGGCGTGCCCGTCGTGGTGACCATGAAATGGAACTGACGGTAAAAGAATACCGACTTTTAGAGCACTTCATGAATAACCAGGGTGTTGTGCTCTCTCGGGTGAATCTCCTGAAACATGTATGGGATAAGAATTTTGATACGAATACCAATGTAGTAGATGTGTATGTGAACTACCTGCGTACTAAGATTGATAAAGATTATGAAAACAAACTTATCCATACGGTGGTAGGTTTGGGCTATATTATGGAATCTCATTAAACGGAGAATCGTAGTGAAGATAGGAAGTAAAATAGCGTTGTTCTATACGGGTATCACGATATGTATGCTTACCTGTATCATGGTTGTTTTCTATTTTTTCATTTATAACTATATCAATAGGCTGTACGATTCTTACCTGGCAGATAAAGCCTATCTTACTGCCCAGAAACATTGGGAAAAGGATGAAGTAGACGAGAGCAGTTATGAAATTATCCGTCAGGAATACGAAGGGCTTCTTCCCCAGGCTAAGGAAATTTTACTGAATACCGATAGCATGGAGACTGTGAAAGATACACTTGATAAGTATCTGAACAAAGAGCAGCAGAAGCGACTATTCATGGAAGAGCCGGTTTCATTCCGTTATAAAAAAGAGGTGGGTGCGGCATTGTATTACCCGGATAATGAAGGTAATTTTATAGTTCTGATACTTGCCCGGAACAACTATGGAACGGAGATACAGAATCATGTGCTTATCCTGATACTTCTTTTGTTCATTTTCAGTTCCATATCGGTTTATTTCATTGGAAGGTTTTATGCCAATCGAATGTTGGCACCGGTGAAGCGTATTTTGAAAGAGCTGCGGCGCATCCGGGGGAATAATCTGAATATCAGGATTAAGACAGCCGGTAACCATGACGAACTGGACGATCTGATCACTTCTATCAATGGTATGCTCGACCGCATAGACGCGGCTTTCAAGTCCGAAAAATCTTTCGTAAGCAGTGCTTCCCATGAACTTAATAATCCGCTGACGGCCATTCAGGGAGAGTGTGAAATCAGCTTGCTGAAAGAACGTTCGCCACAAGAATATATCAAGGCTTTGAACCGTATTTCGGATGAAAGCAAAAGAATCAGCTTGTTGATAAAATCCCTCCTTTTCCTTTCGCATCAGGATGAAGAACTTCTGAAGAATAATATGGAAGATGTGGACCTGGCAGAACTTCTGATCATACTGTGTGCCGAGAATGAGCGGATGCAGTTCAGTAATACATTTCAGAAAGAGAACCTGCCAGTGGTAAGGGCTAATTTGCATTTGCTGAAAATAGCAATCCGTAATATACTGAACAATGCCTGTAAATATTCCGGAAAACAACCTGTAGCCGTGCGGCTGTATCCTAAGGAAGGGAACACTATTTTGGAAATAGAAGACAAAGGTATTGGCATTCCTGAAGATGAAATACAGCTTATTTTCCAGGCATTCTATCGTGCAACCAATACAAGGGAATATTCAGGTCATGGTATTGGGCTGGGACTTTCTTTGAAGATATTATCTATTTATGGAGCGAGGATGGAGATTTTATCCAAACTAAATACGTATACGAGAGTGTTGATAACCTTTAAGTGACTAATCATTAGACTTTGGTTTTAAAATAAAATGTATCTTTGTGTCGGTCAAAAATGCTATGGAGTATATTTAATATAGATATTATGAAAAAGAAAAACACTCTTTTACTTTTTTTGTGCTTGTTCAGTCTGTGGGCAGTGGCACAAGAAAAGAAACCTGTAAAGATTGCCTGTGTTGGAAACAGTATCACTTATGGCTCAGGAATTAAAAATCAGTTTCAGAACAGTTATCCGGGGTTGCTTTCCCAGCTTTTGGGTGAAGGGTACGATGTCCGCAATTTCGGAATTAGTGCCCGTGTATTGTTGAATAAGGGAGACCATCCTTATATGCACGAACAGAAGTTTCGTGATCTTTTGGCATTTCAGCCGGATATCGTTACCATTAAATTGGGAACGAATGACAGTAAACCCTGGAATTGGCGTTATGGAAAAGATTTTAAGAAGGATTTGACGGAAATGCTGGATATTCTTCAGGAATTGCCTTCCAAACCTAAGATATATCTTTGTTTGCCTGTTCCTGCCGTAAAACGGAATTTTGGTATTAACGATAGCGTAATTACAAACGGTATTATTCCTGTGATACGCAGTGTAGCGAAGAAACGTCATCTGCCCGTTGTGGATCTTTATGCACTGCTGAAGCCATATCCTGATTACTATACGGATGGTATCCACCCCAATGAACAAGGAGCTGCATTGATTGCCGGTGAACTTTATCGTACACTGACCGGTAATGAGGCGCCTGCAATTGTTACCGATCAACCTTTCCCCGGTAAGAAGTCGCAATGGGAAGGGTTCGATCGTTATGATTTTATTTGTAATGCACGCCGCGCTATCGTTGTTGCTCCCCGCAAGGTAGCGGAAGGGCGTCCCTGGATATGGCGTCCTGCATTTTTCGGAGCTTTCCCTTCGGTAGATAAGGCTTTGTTGGAAAAAGGTTTTCATGTGGCGTATTATGATTTGACTCATCTTTATGGAAGTCCGCGTGCGCAACGCCTGGGCACTGATTTCTATGAAGTCATGCGCAGATATTATCGTCTTTCTCCCAAAGTGACGTTAGAAGGCTTCAGTCGTGGCGGATTATTCGCATTTAACTGGGCGGCAAATAATCCTGATAAAGTGGCCTGTATCTATGTGGACGCTCCTGTATGCGATATGCTCTATTTCTCCGAGAACTGGGAACGTGATTTCTGGAAAGGCTTCCTTGCAGAATGGGGATTGACTGAAGAAAATGCCAAAGACTTCAAAGGAAATCCGATTGATAACCTGGCTCCATTAGCGGCTGCCGGTATTCCAGTGATGGGCGTTTGTGGTGATAGTGACAAGATTGTGCCGTATGAAAAGCACATGAAGATTGCTGCTGAACGTTATCGTGCTTTGGGAGGTAATGTCGAAATCATATTGAAACCCGGTTGCGATCATCATCCCCATAGTTTAGAGAATGCTGAACCAGTTGTTGATTTTATAATCCGTAACCAACCGGATTATCAGAAGAAACAAGTGATCCATCAACGTGGTAGCCTTACTAACTCTTATCTGAAGTTTGCGGAAGAGAAAAAAGGTTGTGTCGCTTTTCTGGGTGGTTCCATTACCGAAATGCGTGGTTGGCGGAATATGATACAGGAAGATTTGAAACAGCGTTTCCCGGAAACTGAATTTACGTTCATTGATGCCGGAATACCTTCTACCGGAAGCACTCCTCATGCTTTCCGTTTTGAAAATGATGTGTTGCAGAAAGGAATGCCTGATCTCTTATTTGTTGAGGCAGCGGTAAATGATGATACAAACGGATTCGATTATATCCGGCAGACGCGCGGTATGGAGGGTATTATTCGTCATGCCCGTACTGTCAGTCCGGAAATGGATATTGTCATGCTTCACTTTATTTACGATCCATTCATACCTTTGTTGGACAAGGGTATACAACCCCAGGTTATTATGAATCATGAAAGTGTAGCCAATCATTATTATGTTTCCTCTATCAATCTGGCGGAAGAAGTGGCGCAGCGTATGCGCGATGGTGAGTTTGATTGGAAAGAATTTGGTGGCACACATCCTGCTTGGAATGGTCATACATATTATGCTGCCGCTATTAATCGTCTCTTCGACCTTGAATGGAGTGGCGACGTGGTAAAGAAAACCGTCCGGGCACATGAGGTGCCGGAAAAACCGATAGATTCCTATTCTTATGATAAAGGTGTATTTGCGGATATCCGTTCCGCCAAGCAACTGAATGGTTGGAAAGTGGTGGATGACTGGACGCCTACAGTGAAAGGGAATACCCGTAAAGGTTTCGTACATGTTCCTATGTTGGTGGCTGACCGTGCCGGAGCCAGTCTTTCATTCTCTTTTGAAGGACGCGCTGTAGGTATCTTCTGCGCAGCCGGTCCGCAAGCCTGTGTGCTGGAATACAGTGTGGATGGCGCTCCGTTCAAGAAGCTGGATACATTTACTGATTGGAGCCGGAACTTATATATTCCATGGGTGTATATGCTGGAAACAGAACTGGTTTCCGGTCGGCATACCTTGCGTTTGCGTATAGCCAAAGGTGAGAGAACCGGGTGTCAGATACGTAATTTCGTGGTGAATCAGTAAGTCATTATCCCCTTCACAGTACCTCTGTGAGGGGGATAAAAACAAATTGTACCTTTATTAGTAACATTTCAGGAGCAAGGATTAACCAATCTGTCTCCTCTTCATAACATTCTTTTCAAAGTCTTTCAACTTCATTCCATACATTTGTCGTGGTTTCTTTTGTAAACGAAAAAGAACACAATAAAATCTTTGATATTAACCATTAAACAATGTACAATGAGAAAGACATTCTTTGAAAAGTGCATAAATTTGCATTTATGCCGTGTTGCATTGGTACTGCTACTTCTGGTACCTGCAATCAGTAGTCTTCAGGCTATCCCTTCTCAAAGCAAAACCATTTCGGGAGTTGTGACATCTGCCACGGACAATGAGCCGTTGATTGGTGTCAGCGTCCAGGTGAAAGAGACTTCCACCGGTGGAATAACCGATATGGACGGTAAATATTCCGTAACAGCCCAAACCGGGCAAACGCTGGTATTCTCTTATATCGGCTACAAATCTCAGGAATTTAAAGTAGGTGATTCTTCGGTTATCAATGTTTCATTAAAAGAAGATACCGAAATGCTGGATGAAGTAGTCGTGGTAGGTTATGGCGTTCAGAAGAAGAAGCTGGTAACCGGTGCTACAGTTCAGGTGAAGGGTGAAAACATTGCCAAACTGAACACAACGAACCCTCTCTCTGCTTTGCAGGGACAAACACCCGGTGTGAACATTGTCTCTACTTCCGGACAGCCGGGTGCCACCATGAGTGTAACCATTCGTGGATTGGGTACGGTGGGTAATTCTCAGCCTCTCTATCTTATCGATGGTGTGGGTGGCGACATTTCTACTTTGAATCCTGCTGATATTGAAAGTATCGATGTATTGAAAGATGCAGCTTCGGCTGCTATTTATGGTGCGCAGGCTGCCAATGGTGTAGTGTTGGTTACTACTAAAAGTGGTAAGGAAGGTACTTGCAGAATCAGCTATGATGGTTTTGCCGGTTGGCAGACGATAGGTCGTAAATACAGTATGCTCAATGCTTCAGAGTATATGAGTATTATGGATGAAGCCCGTCTCAACTCAGGCATGTCGCAGGTGGATTGGGCTTCGCTTAGCTCCATACATGATGCCAGGGGGAATATATATGATACTGACTGGATTGACCAGGCCATTGAAGATGGCGGATTAACTACCAGCCACAACCTCTCGTTCACAGGTGGTTCCAAAACTTCTACTTATGCTATTTCAGGTGGCTACACTGGTCAGGATGGCCTGATTGGTGGCTCAGATGTTTCTTATTATAAAAGGTATAACTTCCGCGTCAACTCTGAACATAAGATGTGGAACGGACTGGTGACTGTGGGCGAACATGTGGGTTTTGTCTGGAAAGACACACGAGGCATGGGTACGGGAAACATCTGGAATAACAACCTGCGCAGTGCTTTCTCCGCATCTCCTATTATTCCCGTTTATGATGCTGATGGCAACTACAATTCTACGGTAAACTCCGACTGGAATGTAAACGATGGTAATCCTTATGGAAACATGATGGTGAATCGCTATAACAACAGCAAGAATGGTTCGCTCGATGCTAACGTATATGTGCAGATTGAACCCATCAAAAACTTGAGATTTAAAACGGTCTACGGTATCAGCTACGGCGCTTCCGAATACCGTGCCTATACACCGAAGTATCAGTTTACCCCGCAAGCGGCCAACACCGTGAGCAAAGTGAATCAAAGTCATGGTCACGGTCTGTCGATGGTGTGGACCAATACTCTCTCTTACGATTTCAATATTGCTACTGAACATCATATCAATGCCTTGATAGGTAGTGAATTGTCTACCTATGATGGTAGTAATACCGAAGGCTCCAATACTGGTCTTATCCCCGGATTCGATGATTGGGATCATGCTTATCTGGTAAATACCAACGGTACGGAAAATAAGACAGTGAAAGGTTCTCCTTACGACTCTACCCGTGGTATGTCATATTTCGCTCGTTTGGGTTGGACATGGAAAGAACGTTATATGGTGAATGCCACCATGCGTGCCGATGGCTCATCGAAGTTTGCCAAAGGTAACCGCTGGGGATATTTTCCTTCAGTATCTGCCGGATGGACTATCTCCGAAGAGAAGTTCATGGAATCGGTGAAATCCTGGTTCGATTTCTTAAAGATACGTGTCAGCTGGGGACAGGTGGGTAATGCCAATATCAACTGCTATCAATATCTTGCTCCTGTGTCCACCACGAATACCAATTATAACTTTGGTTCCGGTGGAGGTCAAGATGCCTGGGTTACGGGTTCTTATACCAGCCGTCTGGCCAATGAAAAAGTGAAATGGGAGACCTCTGAACAATATAATGTGGGTATCGATGCCCGTTTCCTGAATGGGCGTCTCGCACTTACTGCCGACGGTTATATCAAGAATACCAAGGACTGGTTGGTACAAGCTCCCGTATTGGCTACGGCAGGTACCAGTGGCCCTATTATCAACGGTGGTGATGTGAAAAATCAAGGTGTTGAACTGGGGCTCTCCTGGAATGACCAAATAGGGAAGGATTTCACTTATAGCGTAGGTGCCAACTTAGCATACAACCACAACGAAGTGGGAAGTATCCCTACCGAAGATGGTATTATTCATGGTGCTACCAATCAAATCTATAGTAATGCGGAAGAGTTCTACCGTGCTGAGAATGGTCATGCTATAGGTTACTTCTGGGGCTTCAAAACAGCCGGTATTTTTCAGAACAAACAGGAGATTAATGATTGGATTGCTGCCGGAAATGGTGTGTACCAAAGCAGTGTACAACCCGGTGATGTGAAGTATGTAGATGTGAATCATGATGGTGTCATCGACGCCAAGGATAAAGTAGACTTGGGTAACGGACTTCCTAAATACACATTCGGTTTCAATATTAACTTGGGTTATAAAGGTTTCGATCTTAGTCTGAACGCTACCGGTGCCGCCGGTTTCCAGATAGCTCAATCTTATCGTGACCCAAACTCCTCACAGTCCAATTACAGTCGTCAGATACTGAATCGCTGGACGGGTGAAGGTACCAGTAATCGGATTCCCCGTGTAACCTATGGTGATGTAGGTAACTGGCAATTCTCTGATCTCTATTTGCAGGATGGTGACTACATCCGTTTGCAGAATATTACTCTGGGTTATGACTTCAAACGTCTCATCTCTTGGAAGGGGCTGTCTAAATTGCGCCTCTATGTGCAGGCTCAGAATCTCTTCACACTGACTAGGTATGATGGTATGGATCCTGAAATCGGTTCATACAACGGTACAGACGGTAACAAACAGAATTCAGACGGTACGACCAACCAGACATGGGTGTCGGGAGTAGATATGGGTTACTATCCACACCCCCGCACCTTCATTGTGGGTATTAATCTTGCGTTTTAAATCATGAAAAAGAAAAGTAATATGAATACAAAACATATATTATTAACGAGCGCGCTCGTTGTGTCAGCTTTAGCTTTCACGTCGTGTGAAGACTTCTTTGACACTTCATCAAAAAAGGATTTGAACACTGAAACGGCTTACAGTAATTTGGAATCCGCAGAAATGGCTTTAGTGGGTTGTTATGATGGATGGCAACGTACTATTTCAGATGAAGGAGTAGGTATGTATTTGCTGGCGGAGTTTGCTTCCGAACAGGCTTTTGCAGGTCTTGGCCTTTCTGATGCTAAAAACAACAATGTGATTGACCAGTTCAATCTGGGGATCGCTCCTTCATACAATGATATCTTTAATGTGGATTGGCAGAACTATTATAAAGCTATATTCCGTTGTAATCAGCTCATTGTTCAGGAAGATAATATCGACTGGGCAGGGGACATCAAGGCACAAGGACGAGTGATGGGAGAAGCACATGCCATTCGTGGTATTCTTTACTTCGATCTTGTACGTATGTTTGGAGATGTTCCTTTGCTTACCGCTCCTTCCGAAGAGAATATTCCCCGTTCTCCGGCAAGTGATGTTTATCAGCTCATTTTCGAAGACTTTAAATATGCCATCGAACATATTCCTGCCGATGCTTATCCCTTGGATAATAACGATACTAACGATGGTCGCATCACCAAATATGCGGCAGAGGCATTGATGGCTCGTGCCTATCTTTACCATACCGGTTACTACGGTGCCGAACATCCTTCATGCACCAAGGCTGAGGCAGTGGCTGCTATTAACGATGTGGTGCAGAATGGAAAATATGAACTGGAGAAAAACTATGCCGACTTCTGGATGCCTGCTTGTACTACTGATGCTTCGAATGGCGACACTTATGCCTGGAATACGACATACGCCGGCAAGTGGTATGACGGCTCCGCTTGGAAAGCCGGACAAGGCAAACTCTCAAGGGAAATAGTGCTCAACCTGAAGATGAATACTACTCATGACTATAACGGTAATGGTGATGGTAATACGTTCTCGGTCTATTTGGGACCACGTAACAGGAATGCTACGAGCGTATGCATTGCCAGCGGCTGGGGCGCTTGTCCGGTGACTCCCACTTTCGTGGAGCAATATAAGAATGATCCCCGTTTCAGCGCTTGTGTATGGAGTTGTAGTGAGGCCGGTTTTGATGCTGACATTACCGATTCGTATGAATATACCGGTTATTATACCCGCAAGTATGCGCCGATGTGTTTTGCCGATGGTACACGTCAGGAAGTAGGATTTAAGTTGGGTGAACAGCATCAGAATGTTACTTACTATCAGGATTACACTATCATGCGCTATGCTGATGTATTGCTGATGCATTCCGAGCTCAATGGCAATGCCGACGGATTGAATCAGGTTCACCAGCGTGTATATCCCGGTGAAACACTGGCTTACAGTATTGAAAACATCCGTAAAGAACGTGCTATTGAACTGGCTTTCGAGGGTGTTCACTATTGGGACCTGATGCGTTATGAGAAGGATGGTGCATACGCTGCACGTATCATTACTGCCGCACAAAATGGTGCCAAGGTGACAAATGGCGGAAATGAGGCAACCACTTCGTTCTCCGAAAGTAACTTCACTTCGAAGAAAGGTTTGATGCAGATTCCTAATACACAAATCACCCTTTCGGGTAATGTGCTTACTCAAAATGCCGGTTGGTAAATCCATGAAGGCTTAGGTTTATCAAGGAAAAACATTAAAAATAATAAGATATGAAATTGAATCATTATATATATTCGCTCATTGCAGGCTTGGTGCTGATGTTGTCGGCCTGTTCACCCGATGAATATGATATGGGTAAGAAGACCTATGTATCCGATGACTTGGCGGAAGGTATTGCCTACACTGTGACTATCGCAGGAAATCAAGTACGCCTCAAATCAAATATCACCGGTTGTACTCCGCTGTGGGTTACTCCTCAGGGACGTTCGCAAGAAAGTGAACTTGCCATTGAATTACCTTTTGCAGGTTCGTATGAGGTGACTTTCGGCGTAGAGACGCCCGGCGGTGTCGTGTATGGCGAACCCTATACTTTCAGTTTAGCACAAAACGATTTCTCATTGCTGGAAGATGAGAAATGGTTCCTGCTGTCCGATAAGAACTTTAAGTCGGGTAATGCTCTGCCTGATGCTGAGACATTGGCTGAAGGGGTTAGTAAGAAATGGTATCCTTGCGATGCGAACTATGGTATCGGTCAGTGTTCGGGGCCTGTGATGTATTTGTCTCCTTACGATCCTGATGGTGACGGTGCTGGCTATACTCAGGATGATGTGGATAACGGAGTCTACAAAGACATCGTCTTCGGCACCGGAAATTGGAAACCCAACTGGGATCCGGGTTTTCAAAGCTGGCTTATCCCTGCAACAGATCCTTACATGGACTCATATATGACTTTCAGCATGGATGCCGTCAACGGCTGTGTGGCTACTATGTATCGTGGTGAATCCGGAGAAAAAGGCTCAAGCACAGGTGCAAACATGAAAGGCAAGTTCAATATGAACCTTACTGAAAAGACTAAACCTACCATCTCGTTCACCGATTGCTACTCCATGCACAACGTGAATGCCGATGATATGTGTGCTAACTACACGCAAGATATACAGATAATAGAACTTACTCCGTATATATTGCAATTAGTAACTAAACGTACCAATTCCGAAGGTAACTGGTATATTGTATGGAACTTTGTTTCTGAAGAAGTGATTGAAACCAAGGGTGAATGCATTCCCAAAGAAGATAGTGGAGAGATTGAGAAAGTAGCCCCCGTGCTTCCCACATTCGATAATCTTCTTGATGACCTCTTCACGACCGAAATCAACGGTGTGACTTATGTCGGTAACCAGATGACATTTAACCTTGATACCGAAGCACCTTACGATTGGTTGTGGTGGAACGGTTCTCCTAACGTACAGAAATGGGAAAGTGTAACGGGAGGTGTGTACAACGACTCATGGGCTCCTGCTGCCGGTGATGAGGTGGAAGATTTTGAACTTATCCTAAGTAAGGCTTCCGATGGCTCTTATAATTATGAATTCGGTGAAGCCAGTGGTAAGGTAAGCGTTGCAAAGGGCGTAATAACCTTCGATAGCGAAATCACCCTTCTTACCGCTTCCAGCGATCAGCGTACGGTTGCTGTTACAAGCAAAGATTTTACGGTACTTGCCATGGAGGCTGGTGAGACACTGGTTATTGGTGTTCCCGAATCAAAAGATGAGAATGGCGTGGTGAATTCTTATCTTGTAGCTAATCTGCTCTATAAGAAGATTAGCGGCGGGACGGAAGGACCCACCGAAATCAAAGTGGACAACAGTAAGTTGGAAATCATCTTTGGTGATGGAAATCCTGATCGTTTGCGTATCCAGCTTTATAACTCATGGGGTGGTAAGAATGAATGTATCGACATAACGAAAGTTAAGCTAAAAAAGAACCAGACTTTGAAGATTCAGTACAAGGTGCTGAGTGGTATAACCTGGAACGAGGGGGCAGCTCCTAAAACAGTGATTATGGAAAACAGAATCGGAGATTCGTTTGAAGATGGTTGTTACGCTTTGGAGTATGCTTCGAAATTCGATACAACTGCGGGAGCAATCCAGACAGTATCATTGCCAAATACTACAGGTGCTACGCAAACTTTTGAAACCAATTGCTGTCTTATCATCGGAATCCAGAACAAGGGACTTGCTACAGTGGAAACCTTGGAAGATGGAAGCCCGAATGTACAGGTTGAGATTGTTTCCATGACTATTGAGTAATCACTTAAATGAATTAGTATAATGAAGAACAAAATATTATTCGGAATAATGGCTCTCGTCATGGGTATTTGGGCGACGGGATGCAGCGATGACGATTATGCCATAAACCAACAGCCATTGCTTACTGATAACTCCGTGGTAACAGGTTCGGCAGATGTGACTGCCACATCAGCAACATTACATGGAACCGTATCTGGGCTTGAAAGTCAGGCTTCAAGTGCTTATGTCATTGGTTTTAATTACGGTGCTGCGGCCGATGCACTCACCGAAAGGATTATTGCTACGGGCGGTGAAACATTCACTGCCACGGTAAATGGCAGCTTGAATCAAACTATCTATTATCAGGCTTATGTCACTTTACAAGGCAAAGTAACTTATAAAGGTGAAGTAAAGAGCCTTGTACTGACTAATGCTCGTGCTACTACCGGCGATGCTACCCAGATAGGTGCTAACAAGGTTACTTTGTCTGGTTCGCTTATTGGCTTTCCTGCGGATGCGGAAGGTGGTATCATTGTGTCCGGTATAGAAGGTACGGAAAATGTGCGTGCCGGTGTACGTATTGCTACTGTTCCTAAGGAAAGCTATACGGTAGATGTAGAAGGCTTGTTGGCCAATACTACTTATTATTATGTGGCTTATCTTGATCTCGGTGCAGGTATGGTCTATGGTGAAGAAAAGTCATTCACTACGACTGGGCATACGTTTGATCTTGATAATGACCTTGTTGACCTTGGGCTTTCTACTAAATGGGCAAAGTACAATTTAGGTGCTACCTCAGAAACGGAAATTGGTGGTCTGTTCGGCTTTGGCGATAAGACAGGTTTCAATACCAGTATCGATCCTGCAAGTTATGCTTCTGCCGATATCTACAAAACAGCTAATGACCTTGCCTATAAAGCATTTGAAGGTAAAGTGACCATGCCTACCATTGCTGAGTTTGAAGAACTCTTTGCACTCTGTACCAGAGAGTGGGTGGAAGTGGAAGGTGTTGCCGGCTATAAGTTCATCGGTCCTAACGGAAACTCTATCTTTATGCCTGCCGCAGGTTCGCGCACACAAGGCACTACTACCGGTGTTGGTGTGGAAGGCTGCTATCTTTCCGGTTCCATCAATGTTTCTGATACTCAGTTTGCCATGAGCTATCACTTCAATAGTGCTCTTGCTACTCGTGCCACCACTCCTGTCTATCAAGCTTTGGCTATTCGTGCCGTTTCTACCGCCAAGAATGTTCCGTTTGACCGCTCATTGCTTTATAGTAAATGGTATATTGACAATGGTCAGGATGGTGAACAACATGTATTCGAAGGTCCGTTCACGCAGTGGGGCGAAACGTACGACTGGGCTATAGTATCTAACGGACAGCCCAATATCGGAAAAGAAATTCATTGGGAAATGGGTACTGAGAATGGCTGGATTGGTTATACTTATGGAGTTGATTATGGTTACATGGAGTTTTTCGAAGACGGAACTGTCAATATCCATCGTTTGACTGATGACGGTGTAGCTACTGATGAAATAGGTAAATATACTATTGATGAGGCGAACAAAGTGATTGACATTGATATCAATGTACTTTGTGCCAATACTTGGGTAGCGGTAAAGAGTGGTAAGCTGAATATCCTGTCCTTGACGAGTGACGGTTTGCAGATTGCCCTTCCTAATACCGATGAATATGCTTACTCTGTCAACTATTACAGTCAGCGTAAGGCGGAAGCCGATGCCAAGATTCCGGTATCATTAATTTGTGTAGATTCCAGTTGGGGTGGTACTTGGGGAACTGAGGTCGCGCGTCTGTCTCCGGATGCGTTGGCAGGTCAGCACACATTCACTTACGAAGGCTCATCTGCCGATGTTGTGGTGTTTACCCTCGATTTTCCGGACTTGCTGACCAGATATCCTAATGCTTTCGTTCGTATTGACGAGATGAAGTGCGACGGCAATGCTATTCAGTTCAATGCCAATAATTTCTTCTATGGAGATATTGAGAACAACGGTAATTATCGCGTCGAGTTATTCAATATCTATGGGAAAGGTGCAGCAGGCGGCCAAGTCTTGAACAGTGCTTTCAGTAATTCGCAGAATGTGGGTTCCGAGCCGGCACTCCACTTCAGCAATAGTCTGGCGATTACTTATACAGTTTTTATTGATGGCAATGGTGCAGGCACGTATACACCTAATCTGGTTACTATTCCTAATTGGGATGGTGCAGGTACATGGGGGTATAATGCCGGAGGTACATTAGAAGTGAAATATGAAAATTTCCGGTATAGTCTTGTTACCCCGCAGTTCGACATCAAGTATGAAGGTACTGGTTGTGCAGCTGGTTCCATTATGACTTTCATTGAAGTGGCAGATCTTTACGGTTTCTTCCCTGGTACGCATGCTGTGTTGGATAACCTCTATCTTGATGGTTCAGAGGTAACGTTTGATGCGACAAAAGTGCTTGATGCCAATGATAGCTCCAAGTATCGTCTGGAACTTTGGAACTGTTATGGGGCAACAAAGAATGCGGGTTGTGCTTTCGGTACACCTGATGGAGATGTAATCAAGGAGCTTGGTTTCAGCACTTCTATGGAAGTGAAATTTACGTTCCATAAGCTTTTTGCTGTTCCTCAATGGTAATAGAGGAGAGGATGTAATACATTCCAGAGTTGGGAATATATATGAATAGGGAGTGGGGAAGGCGAAGATACTTTTCCCGCTCCCTATTCATTTCAAAGAGTAATATTATTAAAGATGCTGTTGTTTAGCATATCATTTTGTATTTTAAACTACGCTTAGAATTCCGTATTTGTAACCAACTGACAACTACCAAGAAAACAAGCGAACAAAAACTTGTATGCTGTTAATTAACAGAACTATATAAAATACGCAACAGTTGAAATAGACTGTTTTCTTCCGGTTTTACCCGTTTCCTTCCATCAATTCGCGCTTGACTATGGCAGAATTCCACTTCCTGCACGAACGATATATATGTCCTTCGCGCACGACATTAACTTCCTGCGTGAAGGAGCTTAATATCCTTCGCGTCCGATGTATATATCCTTCACGTACGGTATTAATATCGTGCAGTTCTCCGATGCACTTTGCTTCCATAAACGTGTAAAATGTTGCATGAATATTAACTCATTCATGCTCAAAGGAGGCTGTTACGCTTTTTTTATGCGACCTGTATGTTAGCGAGAAGAAAGAAAATTAAGACAAAAGTTTATATATTGTTTGGTTTGCTGAATAAAATGATATATTCAAGAAACAACCTCTTTGTATTTTATACAAAGTACTATTTGTAAAGTAATAGAGAAATCTTTTATTTGCTGCCTGCAAGAAGTTAAGAGTTTGTCAACAAGAAGTTAACTTCCTGTCGACAAACTCTTAACTTCTTGTAAACAGCAAATTGATTATTTGTAATACTTTGATAGTCAACTGTGAAAAATCGGTTATGGAAGTTTGAGTATGAAAATAAATCAGATAAAATTATAATAGGGGACAACTATTCCATATCTTTGTTCCATTAACCCCAATAATATACATATTATGGAAAATAGTTTGGATGCAACAGTGAGTAGCTTTATCGAGTACCAAAACCAATTTAGTTCAATAATAGAAAAGTTAAAGGAAGGGCATCAGAACGGTAGATTTGCAGATTGGAAAGGGGTTATTACTGTAAACGGTCCTGTTATCTATCAACCGGAAATATTGTTTATGGGAATAAATCCGGGACCAGGGCTTTATAATGAAACTAATTATCGAAACAATGATAATAAGGTTCCATTTCGGATATTGACAGGGGATAGTAATCTCTACCGGGATGAGAGTGCATATCCTTTAAGTAGACTTGTTTATCGTTCGGATGGTAAAACGATTGCACTGGACTGGTTTACCAAAAGTAATTATTGCGAAGGAAGCTCATGGTATGAGCTGAAAATAAAGCGGGGGAATGGTTTCGTTGAAAATATGCTTAAAATCATTTGCAAGGTTGCCTTCGGTTTAGGTAAAGGTGAATTTGTGAAAGGCGAAAAGCCAGAATGGTATGATACATTCGGGAAAGAAATAATGTTTATGAATGTATGTCCGTTGGCTACTGATAACTTGAATCAACTCTTACGACTTAAAAAAGAATTGGGAATAAACGAATGGAAAGATATCGTAAAGCCTGTAAGAACCTTGGTTAGAGATAATATTAAACCTAAAATAATTGTATTTGCAGGAATATCCGCATACAACAATTTCATGTGGGAAGATAAAGGCGATCAAATCTTTGATATTCCTGTAGTTATAATAGACAGAAAACGCGGATATAACTCAGAAGCAAACTTATCGAAGATCGCATCTGAAATAGTTGAAAGAATATCCCAATGAATTCTACTTCTTTTAAGCAGTATTTATGTTTCTCAGTGCATTTGAGTAATAGTTCGACGTTACTTAAATTAAATAACTATGAAATACTCAATAGCGCACAATCCCCCTGAATAATATGCATTTATTGCATACTTCTTATTTTTGGAAACATTTTACACAGAGTGTTGGTCCTACGCTTGGATGGAATAAGTGGTGGTATATCACAAGTCTACCCGTTTTGTAGCAGGAACCCGGGGGAAAGGCGATAAATGATATGTCGCCTATTGGAAACCTTTCGTCCAGGGGTAATAACAAATTATACCCTTCCATATAACATCCTAAACGCTTTGTGTGGCTGCTTTGCCCTATCTTTGCCAACACGGATTTCTATCCATAACCTAATATTTGAGAACGAAAAACATAATGCTCATGAATAAAATTAAAGCTTATCTGTTGCTGTTGACGATTGCTCTCTCTGCTTTCGCTGCCGCATGTTCCAGTGATGACAATGATCCTGTAACACCGGAAATAACAATTTCCGAAAACATTCTGGCGAATGGAATGAGTTTTTCCAAAGCCGGAGGTACAAACACACTCTCTGTGAAATCGAATGTGACGTTGGAAGTTACCAGTAACCAGGATTGGTGCGTAGTGACTCCGACAGTTTCAGCTTCTGCTACGGTCTTTAAATATACGATAGATGTAAAATCCAATTCAACTACCGATAATCGTACATCTGTTATTACTGTGAAAGGTGGTAACCTGACAGAGACATTCAATGTCATTCAAACAGCTACCGAAGGTCTGGATCTGGAGACTGTCTTGTTTGAAGACATATCGGCAGCGGGTGGTACTATCACTGTGAAAGTGATGACTAACGGTGAACCAACTATAACTATTAATGATAGCTGGATTACCGAGAAAACAGAAACGCGCGCTATGGTGGATAAAACGAAGACTTTTATCATCGCTGCCAATACCGGAAAAGAACGTACCGGTACCATTACTTTTATTTTGGGTGACTTGCCGGCAACAACTGTGACCGTGAAGCAGTTGGCGGGAGGTGAGATAAGCTCGAATGAAATAGTAGGTGAAGATCCCTGGACTGTAGCTAAAAGTCTGGGATTGGGTTGGAATCTGGGTAATCAGTTGGATGCGCATAATAGTGGTGTGGCCAATGAAACGGCCTGGGGGAATCAAAAGACGACACAGGCTTTATTTGATAAATTGGCTGCTGCGGGTATTACTACCGTACGTATTCCTGTTACATGGATGGGACATATTGGAGACGCCCCCGGTTATGAAATAGAGAAAGCCTGGATGGATCGTGTTGCCGAGGTAGTAGGATATGCAGAAAATGCCGGACTGAATGCTATTGTCAATATTCATCACGATGGAGCTGATAGTGAATACTGGCTTAGCATTAAAGATGCTGCTCAGGATGAAACTAAAAATACCGCAATTAAAACAGAATTGAAAGCTGTATGGACACAGATAGCCGAACGTTTTAAGGATAAGGGCAACTTCCTGGCATTCGAGTCGATGAATGAAATTCATGATGGCGGTTGGGGCTGGGGCGACAACTGTAATGATGGTGGAAAACAATATTCAATATTGAACGACTGGAATCAGGTGTTTGTAGATGCGGTACGTGCTGTAGGTGGTGGTAATAGCAATCGTTTCCTGGGTGTGCCGGGGTATTGTACCAATGTGGCACTTACGGTGAGCAACTTCAAACTGCCGACTGATAAAGTTCAGAATCGTCTGATGGTATCTGTTCATTTCTATGATCCGAATGAATATACACTGGATGCAAAGTATTCGGAGTGGGGGCATACCGGCGCTGCCGATAAGAAAGCTAACTGGGGAGACGAAGACAATGTGAAAGATGTATTTAATAGTTTGAAGACAACGTATATAGATAAGGGCATTCCGGTATATATTGGTGAAATGGGATGTGTAAGCCGGACGACTGACCGTGCGGAATCTTTCCGCAAGTACTATCTGGAATATATATGTAAAGCAGCGAAAGAATACGGATTGGCTCCTGTTTATTGGGATAATGGCGGTACAGGTAGTGGAAAGGAAGAATCAGGCTTGTTTAATCATGCTACCGGTGATTATCTGAATAATGCAGCGGAAATAGTAGAAGTAATGAAAAAGGCCATCTTTACAGAAGATGCATCTTATACATTGCAATCCGTCTATGACAATGCACCGCAATAGGTTTTCATAAATACCCCTCGTGTATACAGGGATTGTTGTTAATACAGGTTTTTTTTTGATTGGTTTTGGGAAGTAGCTTCTGTGAGGGAAGTTACTTCCTTCTTTTCTGTCCGGGAAACAAATGATGGGGTATGAAATGATAAAAAAACACATTGAAAACCTTGTTTTTACAATTCCTTTTTGTTTCATTTGCAATATGTTAACGATATTCCTATATCTACTACTATGAAGAGATTGATTTTACTTATCGTTTCAGTCGTTGTGGCATGTTTTTCTGCCTTTTCACACGACTTTATGTTCAAACATCTGGAGGTTAAGGACGGAATGCCCAGCAACCAAATCAATGCCATTTATAAAGATTCAAGAGGTTTTATGTGGTTCGGCACCGCTGCCGGACTGGCACGTTATGACGGATATCGTTTCAAGGTATTCCGGAGCACTGACAATGGTTCTGCGTCTTTACCTGACAACTATATTGAGAAGATAGTGGAAGACAGTGAAGGACGTTTATGGATACGGACGGGAGAAAACGGATATGTCATTTATAACTGGGATACGGAGAGCTTTGTCTGTGATGTTCGTTCCCGGATGTGGGATATAGGGATAGACGGAACACCCCGCTATGTATTTGTCGACAAGCAAAAGAATACCTGGTTTGCCATAGATGGGAAAGGGTGCTACTGTTATCGTCCCGGTGAAAAGAATGCTGTATCCCTGCCTTTCGGTGAGAAAGGAATACCCGAAGGTGTCATTATAGACATGGCTGAATGTAAGGATGGCATTCTGTTGGTATATGATAACGGGCGCGTAATCTGTATCGACCGTGAGACGGTACGTGTAAAATGGATTTTGACAGATATTGCAGAGCACATGGGAACGCGTACTGATATCTTCTTCCTGTATGTGGATAAGGATGAAGATTTATGGATATATGGTGCCCCGGGTGTATGGGCTTACGATTTGTCTGACAGGAAGTGGCATTCACAATGGAATTTCAGCGATAGAGGTCAGGCGCATATCGTAGCAGTAGCTCAGGATAAGCAGGGACGTATTTGGTTTGGAAAGGACCAGGATGGCATCGATATCTGGAATAAGGCGACTGGTGAAACTGTCTCGCTTACGTATGATGTAGATGACGAACGCGGTTTGCCCAATAATACCATCAATGTGCTTTATGAAGATGAAGGCGGTGTGATGTGGATAGGTACTTATAAGAAAAGTGTGGCTTATTATGATGAGGGCATTTTTAAGTTCGGCATCAACCACTTGGGAGATATTAACTGTCTGGAAGAAAGTAATGACGGTTCGTTGTGGTTAGGTACCAATGACGCCGGGTTGATACGTTGGAATCCGAAGACGGATGAAAAGAAACTGTATGCATATTCACCGGGAGGAAACTCTATTGCTTCGAATGTCATTGTAAGTTTGTTGCAAGCTAAGGACGGCAAACTCTGGATAGGGACATTTTGGGAAGGATTGGATTGTTTCGACGGCAATCGCTTCGTGCATTACCGGAACAGACCGGGAGATGATAATTCGCTGGCTAATAACAATGTCTGGTCATTGGCAGAAGATAAGAACGGAAATATCTGGATTGGAACCTTGGGAGGCGGTTTACAATGTCTGAATCCGGGGACAGGTGAGTTCACCACTTATAAGATAAGTAACTCCGGAATTATTTCCAATCATATAGCCTCTTTATGTATGAGTCGTGATAATCGTCTGATAATCGGTACTTCTTCTACGGGGGTATCCATAATGGATCTGACTACCCGGAAAATAACGAATCTGGTAGGCAACCAGTCGGGAAGTATCCGCTTTTCCAATCAGAGCATTAACCAGGTCTATGAGGATAGCCGGGGATTGATATGGGTGGGAACACGTGAAGGACTGAATCTCTATAACCCGAAGAACGACCATTTACAGGTAGTTCCTCTTTCGCAGAACGATTCTAGGGTATTTATTACCGGTATCGTAGAAGATGATAATAAAAATATGTGGGTGACTACGGCCAATGGTGTAGTGAATGTAATTCCTTCTATCGATACAAAAAACGGAGATTATACTTTCAACTATTACAGGTATGATGATAAGGACGGTTTGCAGGGCTGTGAGTTCAATCAACGTTCCATTAAACGTCTTTCCTCGGGTGAGATTGCAATGGGAGGTATGTATGGATTGAATACTTTCAGACCGGAGAATATCAAATATAACCGGACGTTGCCCAAGGTGATGTTTACCGGCTTCCAGCTTTTCAATGAAGAAGTGGAGGTTGGAAAGGAGTATGGTGGACGTGTTTTGCTGCGTGAGTCGCTGAATAAAGCCAGAGAGGTGAAACTTGATTATAAACAGAATGTCTTCACTGTATTGTTTGCATCGGATAATTACGTCTTGCCTGAGAAAACCCAGTATCTGTATAAACTGGAGGGATTTAATGAGGATTGGATGGCAGGTGCGGCTGATATGCACCGCGTTACTTATACGAATTTGGCACCCGGTACTTATACGCTGAAAGTGAAGGCAATCAATAGTGATGGATTTGCCGGAACAGAAGAGTCAAGCCTTAAAATAGTAATCCTACCGCCTTTCTGGATGACTCCCTGGGCGTATGTTCTGTATGCTATGTTATTGATAGGCACATTGCTGCTGGCTCGCAATGCTGTGCTGCGCCGTGAACGCAATAAGTTTAGGATACAACAGATGGAACGTGAAGCGGAGCGGAATGAAGAAGTCAATCAGATGAAATTCCGTTTCTTTACCAATGTGAGCCATGAACTGCGTACACCGCTGACGTTGATCATTTCTCCGTTGGAAGGAATGATGAAAGAAACCCATGATGAACGGAGGCAGGAGCAATTGAAACTGATGCATCGTAATGCATTGCGGTTGCTGAATCTTGTGAACCAATTACTTGATTTTCGTAAAAATGAGGTGGCAGGGTTGCATTTGAATCTTTCGGAGGGGGAGGTTGTATCGTATGTTCACTCTATATGCAACTCATTCCTGATGCTTTCGGAAAAGAAAAACGTGCATTTCACTTTTTTCTCGGCAATCGAATCGCTGAATATGTCGTTCGATGAGGATAAAATAGGTAAGGTAGTGATGAATCTGCTCTCTAATGCGTTTAAGTTTACTCCGGATGGAGGGCGGGTGGATGTTTCTCTTGAACTGATAAAAGGAACTACAGAAACATTGGAAATCAAAGTATCCGATACGGGGGTAGGTATCAGCGACCTTGATAAAGAACGTATATTCGAACGTTTCTATCAATCGGAGCGTATAGGTGATAGTAACCCCAGTACGGGGAGTGGTATCGGTTTGAGCCTGGTACGTGATTACGTTACGCTGCATGGCGGTGTGGTGCGCGTGTTCGACAATGTGGGTACGGGCAGTGTATTTGTGGTAGATATTCCGGTGAAACATTCGGTGGTGAACGTAGCGACTCCACTCTCGGAAGAAGCTGCAGAAGAGGATGCGGTGGCACTTGCTTCAGTGGAAGAATTGAATGAGGAAGAACGGAAGAAGCCACTTGCACTGATTGTGGATGATAATGAAGATTTTGTTTCTTTCATGCGTTATACGTTGAGTCTGTATTTCCGTATAGAATCTGCCGGAAACGGAAAGATAGCCTGGCAGATGATACCGGAACTGATGCCGGATATCATCGTTTGTGATGTGATGATGCCTGAAATGGACGGGAACGAACTGTGCCGTTGGGTGAAGGCTGACAAGCGTACAAGTAATATTCCTTTTGTATTGCTTACGGCCAAGCAATCCGTAGAGAATAAAGTGGAAGGTCTGACGATTGGTGCGGATGACTATGTGACGAAACCTTTCAATATGGAGGTACTGATTTTGCGCATGCGTAAACTGATAGATTTGAGCAGCAAAAATAAACTTCGCACCCGTATTGATCCCGAACCGAGTGAAATCGTTATCACTTCGATGGACGAAAAGCTGATTGAGAATGCGATAAAGTATGTGGAGACGCATATTGCCCGTCCCGATTTATCTGTGGAAGAATTGAGCCATGAACTGGGCATGAGCCGGGTGCATCTCTATAAAAAGCTGTTGCAGATTACTGGTAAAACTCCGATAGAATTTATTCGTATTATCCGACTGAAACGTGCGGCACAACTTCTGCGCGAGAGCCAGCAGAATGTGTCGGAGGTTGCCTATCAGGTGGGCTTCAATAACCCCAAATATTTCAGTAAGTATTTCAAGGATGAATTCGGCGTTTTACCTTCTGTATATCAGGAAAAGGAGGGCAAATAACAAAAAATACCCATTGTTGAAACATCTGATATTTCTATAAATCAAATAAGCCCTTTCCTTTCAACATCGGGAGGGCTTGTTTACTGTATGATTTCCTACTTTTACACTCGGAGAAAATAACTTTAAAAACAAAGATATGAAATTGAAAAACACTTCAGTTTGTTTGCTCGCAGGATGGATGCTGATGGCATGCTCCGGAGGCGGGTATGAGAAGACGAGTAACGGCATTATTGTAAATGTCGAACAACAGCAACCGACGGATGTGCGAAAGGTGAAGGTTGAAGTAATGGGAGAGAAGTTGATTCATGTGTCAGCCACTCCCGAAAAAAACTTTTCAAAGGCGGAAAGCCTGATCATAGTTCCCCAAAAAGATAAGACGGACTTCAGCGTGGAAGAAAGTGAAGATGCCGTTTCGGTAAAAACCTCAGAGGTGTGCGCCATTGTATCCAAAGCCACGGGTGAAGTACGCTTTATCGATGCTTCCGGTAACCTGATTTTGGCGGAAGATGAGAGAGGCAGGAGTTTCCAGCCTATCGAAGTGCAGGGAACAAAGGCGTATACGGTACGTCAGGTATTCCAGTCACCCGATGATGAGGCATTCTACGGACTGGGACAACACCAGGCTGATGAATTCAATTATAAAGGTAAGAACGAGGAACTTTTCCAGTATAATACAAAGGTTTCCGTACCTTTTATCGTTTCCAATAAGAATTACGGTATTCTGTGGGATAGTTATTCGCTTTGCCGTTTCGGCGATCCACGTGATTATGCACAGTTAAGCACGGTTTTCAAACTCTATGATAAGGAGGGTAAGGAAGGTGCTTTGACAGGAACATACGTACCCTCTCAGAAATCAACAGCGGAGACACTGGTACGCCGGGAAGATTCTGTTTATTTTGAACATCTGAAATCGGAAGATTTGTCGAAAGTCGTGAACTTACCAGAAGGATTTCCTTTCATGGGTTCGCAGGTGACGTATGAAGGAGAAATTGAGCCGATGGAGAGTGGTAGGTTCCGTTTTATCCTCTATTATGCAGGATATATGAAGGTATATATTGATGGTGAACTGGTGGTTCCCGAACGTTGGCGTACGGCTTGGAATCCGAACAGTTATAAGTTTGCCGTAGATTTGAAAGCCGGTAAACGTGTTCCATTGAAAATTGAATGGATTCCTGATGGATATGTATCCTATTGCGGTTTGCGTGCATTGTCTCCTGTATCTGCTGAAGAACAGAACAAACAGTCGTGGTGGGGAGAAATGCAGAATGAAATCGATTATTATTTTGTTTATGGTGAGGATATGGACGAGGTAATCAGTGGATATCGTGCTCTGACCGGAAAATCACAAATCATGCCGAAGTGGGCGATGGGATACTGGCAGAGCCGCGAACGTTATAAGACGCAGGAAGAAATACTGGATGCTTTGAAGGAATTCCGTAAACGTCAGATTCCCATTGATAATATTGTGCTCGACTGGAGCTACTGGCCGGAAAATGCCTGGGGTAGTCATGAGTTCGACAAAGCTCGTTTCCCTGATCCGAAAGGAATGGTAGATTCTATTCATGCCCTGAATGCCAAGATGATGATTTCCGTTTGGCCGAAATTCTATATGACTACGGAACATTATAAAGAGTTTGATGAAAAAGGCTGGATGTATCAGCAGGCCGTTAAAGACAGCATTCGTGACTGGATTGGTCCCGGCTACATCGGTTCTTTCTATGATGCTTATGCTGAGGGTGCACGGAAGCTGTTCTGGAAACAGATGGAAGATCATCTTTATCCCCTCGGAATTGATGCCTGGTGGATGGATGCCAGTGAACCGAATGTACGCGACTGTACGGATTTGGCTTACCGGAAAGCTTTGTGTGGTCCGACTGCTCTCGGTCCGTCCGACCAATATTTCAATGCGTATGCGTTGATGAATGCTGAGGCTATTTATGACGGACAACGTGCCGTAGACAATGACAAACGTGTATTCTTGCTGACTCGTTCGGGATTTGCCGGATTGCAACGTTATTCTACCGCAACATGGAGTGGCGATATCGCTACCCGTTGGGAAGATATGAAGGCGCAGATTTCTGCCGGACTGAATTTTGCAGTCAGCGGTATTCCTTACTGGACGATGGACATTGGCGGATTCTGCGTAGAAAAACGCTATGAAGACGGACAAAAGGAATTCAATAAGACCGGAAAAGAGAATGCGGATTATAAGGAATGGCGTGAATTGAATACACGTTGGTATCAGTTTGGCGCATTCTGCCCGTTGTTCCGTGCACATGGACAGTATCCGTTCCGTGAGGTGTGGAATATAGCTCCCGAAGGACATCCGGCTTATAGTTCTATAGTGTATTATACGAAGTTGCGCTATACGATGATGCCTTATATTTATTCATTGGCCGGGATGACTTATTTTGATGATTATACGATTATGCGTCCGCTGGTAATGGACTTTACGGCAGATACAAAGGTGAATAATATCAGTGATCAGTTTATGTTCGGTCCGGCGTTGATGGCGGCTCCGGTGTATGAGTATGGTGCACGCACTCGGGAGGTCTATTTCCCGGCAACTTGCGGTTGGTATGATTTCTATACCGGTAAGTACATGGCCGGTGGGCAACAGTTGAAAGTGGACGCTCCCTATGAACGCATGCCGCTCTATGTACGCGAAGGGGCTATTGTGCCTTACGGACCGGAAATGCAGTATAGTGATGAGAAGCCTGCGGAAGAAATCACACTATATGTATATGCGGGTAAAGATGGTGAGTTCACTTTGTACGAGGATGAAGGTGTGAATTATAACTACGAAAAAGGACAGTATGCCACCATCCCGTTTACTTACAATGATGCGGAAGGCACTCTGACTATTGGTGACCGTGCAGGAGAATTTCCCGGTATGCTGAAAGAACGTACATTCAACGTTGTAAAGGTAAGTAAGGATAAGCCGCAACCTTTTGACGCGAAGGCTAAGGGGGTGACGGTGAAGTATGATGGGAAGCAGCAGAGTGTATCAATATCATGAAACAACTATTAATAATACCAATATCCTGTTTGCTCCTCTTCTTGGTATTGGGAGGTTGCACCTCCGCTGAACGGGTTACTGATAACCGTCGACAGGACTTCACCGCTGACTGGACTTTCCATCTGGGAGATGACTCTGCGGCATCCCGTCCCGATTATGACGACACGGCATGGCGGATCCTCCATCTTCCACATGACTGGGCTATCGAGGGAGAGTTCAGTAAGGATAATCCTTCCGGAACAGGAGGAGGGGCATTACCCGGTGGTATCGGTTGGTATCGCAAAACGTTTACTGTTGACAAAGCGGATGAAGGCAAGCGCCTGTATATTGATTTTGACGGTGTATATATGAATTCGGAAGTCTTTATCAATGGTCATTCCCTTGGTTTACGTCCTTATGGATATGTCTCGTTCAGTTACGATCTGACTCCCCATATCAAGTGGGGCGGAAAGAATGTAGTTGCCGTACGTGTGGACAACGCGGAACAACCTAATTCCCGCTGGTATTCGGGATGTGGCATCTACCGTAATGTATGGCTTACGAAACTTAACCCCGTGCATATAGCGCAATGGGGTACTTTTATCACGGCGCAAGATGTGTCGAAGAACAGTGCACGACTAAATATACGTACTAAAATACAGTATGATGCGGCCGCTCAACTGCAAGATTCCGTGAAGCAGGCGGATGGTACGTATGTTGTTTTTGATTCGGAAATTGTTTCCTTGGCAGATGTTGTGTTGCAGTCACGGCTAATGGATGCAGAAGGGAATGTTGTGGGTGAGGTTGCATCGGAACTGCAAGTGATACCTGCCTGTCCGAACGAGGTAGAACAGGAAATTGTAGTGAAGAACCCTAATCTTTGGAGCGTGAACACTCCTTATATATATAAGGTGAACAGTATCCTTATTGATAAGACAACCGGTAAAGTATTGGATAACTACTGTACGAATACCGGTATCCGTACCTTCCGTTTTGATGTACAGAAAGGGTTTATTCTGAATGGAGAACGGCTGAAGATTAATGGTGTATGTATGCATCATGATCTGGGGTGTCTTGGGGCGGCAGTTAATATCCGCGCTATCGAGCGCCAGTTGGAGATACTGCAAGAAATGGGCTGTAACGGCATTCGCTGTTCTCATAACCCTCCCTCACCAGAACTGCTCGATCTTTGTGACCGTATGGGATTTATCGTAATGGATGAGACGTTCGATATGTGGCGCAAAAGAAAAACGGCTCATGATTATTCCCGTTACTTCAACGAGTGGCATGAACGCGATCTGACGGATTTGATACTTCGCGACCGTAACCATCCTTCTGTTTTCATTTGGAGCATTGGCAACGAAGTGCTGGAGCAATGGTCGGATGCAAAAGCGGATACGTTGACCTTGGAACAAGCGAACTTGATTCTGAATTTTGGTCATGATCAGAGTATGCTGGCGAAAGAAGGTGAGATGAGTGTGAACTCTTTACTGACGAAGAAACTGGCAGATATGGTAAAAGCTCTCGATTCTACCCGTCCCGTTACGGCTGGCTGTAATGAACCGAACCCGAATAATCACTTGTTCCGTTCGGGAGCATTAGATCTCATCGGCTTTAATTATCATGATGATTGGTTTGCCGGTGTACCTGAGAAATTTCCCGGTAAACCGTTCATTGTGGCGGAAAGTGTATCAGCACTGATGACGCGTGGCTACTACCGGATGCCGAGTGACGAAACTGTTATTTGTCCTGAACGTTGGGATAAACCTTATTTTGATGATAGTTTCTCCTGTTCTTCGTATGATAACTGTCATGTACCTTGGGGGAACAGTCATGAGGGCACGATGCGCCACGTGAAGAATAATGATTTTATCAGCGGACAGTATGTCTGGACTGGGTTTGACTATTTAGGTGAACCGACTCCTTACGGTTGGCCTGCCCGTAGCTCTTATTTCGGCATTGTCGATCTGGCCGGTTTTCCGAAAGATGTGTATTATCTCTATCAGTCGGAATGGCATCCGGAGAAAAAGGTATTGCACCTTTTTCCGCATTGGAACTGGGCGCCGGGGCAGGATATAGATATGTGGGCTTATTATAATAATGCGGATGAGGTCGAGCTTTTTGTAAATGGCGAGTCGCAGGGTGTGCGTACAAAAGGTAAGGATGATTTTCATGTCGTATGGCGTGTGAAGTATGAACCGGGTGTGGTAAAAGTCGTTTCCCGCAAGGATGGAAAAACGGTATTGGAGAAGGAGATCCATACAGCCGGAGAACCAGCACAGATACGCTTGACGGCTGATCGGAATGAAATCAAATCAGATGGCAGAGATCTTAGTTTTGTAACAGTGGAGGTGCTGGATAAAGATGGTAATCTTTGTCCGAATGCCGATAATCAGATCATGTTCGATGTGCAAGGTGCGGGATTTATTGCCGGTGTAGACAATGGTAGTCCTGTTTCAATGGAGAAATTCAAAGCTGATCATCGCAAGGCTTTCTATGGGAAGTGCCTGGTGGTTGTTCAAAGTGACGGAAAATCCGGAGGCATCAAACTGACGGCTACATCCGAAGGATTGAAAACGGCAGTGACCGCTATTAAAGCAAAATAAAAGTAACTTGTTAGCAGAATTCATTTATAACGGGAAAGGAATGAATAAGACTCACCACAGATTACACAGATTCACACAGATTTATTAATCTAATAATCAGTAAAATAGAATCTGTGTCAATCTGTGTAATCTGTGGTGAATTAATTCATAACCGAAAAGAAATGGATGAATTCCGCCAACGACTAAAAGTAATATCTTTAATGTAATAATAATGAAGAAACAACTCTTTTCAACTCTCCTGTTTGCCTGTTCATTGACTACTTTGACAGCGCAAACTCCTGTATATTTAGATGATACGCAACCCATTGAAGCACGTGTAAAAGATGCTCTCAACCGTATGACACTGGAAGAGAAAGTAGCCCTTTGCCATGCGCAGAGCAAATTCAGCAGTCCCGGTGTGCCCCGTCTTGGTATCCCCGAACTTTGGATGAGTGATGGACCTCACGGTGTTCGTGCAGAAATTAACTGGAACGATTGGGGATATGCCAAATGGACTAATGACAGTATTACTGCTTTTCCTGCCTTGACTTGTCTTGCCGCTACCTGGAATCCGGAAATGTCCGCCATCTACGGCAAGGCTATTGGTGAAGAAGCCCGTTATCGGGAAAAAGATGTTCTTTTGGGGCCTGGCGTTAATATCTATCGTACTCCTCTGAATGGTCGTAACTTTGAATACATGGGGGAAGATCCTTATCTGGCAGGCGTGATGTGTGTACCTTATATTCGGGAGATACAGAAAAACGGGGTTGCCGTAAGTGTGAAACACTATGCTTTGAATAATCAGGAGTTATGGCGTGGACACATTGATGTGCAACTAAGCAACCGTGCCTTACACGAAATCTACCTCCCTGCTTTCAAGGCTGCTGTGCAGAAAGGTGGTGCCTGGACCGTGATGGGGGCCTATAACAAGGTGCGTGGTCAGCATGCCTGCCACAATGATCTTTTGCTGAATAAGATATTGAAAAATGACTGGGGTTTTGACGGTGTAGTCGTAACCGATTGGGGTGGTGCCCATGATACTTACGAAGCAGCCATGAATGGCTTGGACATCGAGATGGGATCCTATACCAACGGTCTGACCTCAGAAAGTGCATTTACCTTTGACGATTATTATCTGGCTAAGCCTTATCTCCGGATGTTGAAGGAAGGTAAGGTGCCTATGAGCACAGTGGATGATAAAGCCTCCCGTATTCTTCGCTTGATATTCCGCACGGCGATGAATCGTCAGAAACCTTATGGTTCGCTGACAAGTGAAGAGCATTATCAGGCTGCCCGTGAGATTGGTAATGAGGGTATTGTGCTTCTGAAAAACACACCTGTCCAGAAAAAAGGTACCCCTTTGCTGCCGCTTGATGACTCTAAATATCAACGTATACTGGTAGTAGGTGACAATGCTGTCCGCTTGTTGAACGAAGGAGGCGGTTCTTCTGAACTGAAGGTAAAAGATATGATATCTCCACTCGATGGTATGCGCGCTCTTTATGGTGACAAGGTAGTTTATACGAAAGGTTACGCTGCCGGACGTCCGATGTATGGGCGTGCAGAAGAAATTCCCCAGTCGGTGATGGATTCCTTGCGCACAGCAGCAACTGAACTTGCCAAAGAAGCTGATCTTGTGATTTTGTTCGGTGGATTGAATAAGAATCATTTCCAGGATTGTGAAGCCGGTGACCGTGTGACATACGGTTTGCCATTCGGACAAAATGAACTGATTGAATCTCTGTTGGGAGTCAATAAAAATATGGTATTGGTATTGTTGAGTGGTAATGCCGTGGAAATGCCTTGGCTGAATAAAGTTCCGGCCGTCCTGCAGGGCTGGTATCTGGGGTCTATGGGTGGCAATTCACTTGCTGATGTACTGAGTGGTGCAGTGAATCCCAGCGGAAAACTTCCTTTCTCCTTTCCTGTGAAATTGACGGATTGCGGTGCACATGCATTTGACGAATTGAGTTATCCGGGCGATAGTATCAAGCAGGTCTATAAAGAAGATATTCTGGTAGGTTATCGCTGGCATGATACCAAGAAGATTCCCGCCTTATTCCCTTTCGGGTATGGTTTGAGTTATACGACTTTTACCTATGGCAAACCGGTAGCTTCTGCTAAAACAATAACTGCTGACAATTCTCTGACTGTGACCATTCCTGTAAAGAATACGGGTAGTATTGCTGGAAAGGAAGTCGTACAACTGTATGTAGGAGATGAAAAATGTAGTGTTCTGCGTCCTGTGAAAGAGTTAAAGGCATTCCAAAAGATAACTTTGACACCGGGTGAAGAAAAAGAAGTAACTTTCACCATCACTCCGGATGATTTGAAGTTCTATGATGAAACTGTTGGCGGATGGACGGCAGAACCGGGTAAGTTTAAGGCTTATATCGGAGCCTCTTCCGCGGATATTCGTGGAACGATTCCGTTCGAGTTGAAATAAGATAGTGATTGCTGAATGGGGAAGGGGTGTGGAGTGTTTTCGCATTTCTTCTCCATTTATTATATTCCCCTTTATATAAGCCCTTTGCAGGGCTTTTTTTCGATAATATCTATCGAACCTACAGTTAGAAATTACTTTTTATTTTTCTGTAAAATCAATAAGTTTATCAGGCAACTTGTTTCATAAACTTACGGATTCATCTGTCACAGTATGTCTACTGTTGTGGATGTTTTGCAAATCTTTATCTATTTTCTTAGGTATTTCTATTGTTTTTATTGAGAAGGCTTACTACTTTTGTATGCGGACGTCACAGGTATGGGAGCTTACTGTCCAATTACAAATGTGGTACGTCCGTATGCAAACTTCTTACTGCTTGACGAAGTAAATAGCTCATTGTGTGGTAGTTCAACTCATAGAGGTTTGCTTAATAGACCTTTACTTTTAGAGGATATTTCGTTTCTTTCTTGGAATGAAGTGAACATTAGTAGTTAATTTACGAAGTTAATAACAAATAAAAAGGTATTCAGTTATAAGGAATACAACATCGAAGATGAATAATTCTACGGAACTTTCCACCCTTTGGACATTTTTAGACAATATAACCAATAATCTGAAAAGTCAGAGATTAGCGGATGTATTCCGTTTTATTTCTTTTTATCCTTTTGAGACCTATGGACCTCACAAACATTTGCGTATTGAGATTAACCATGTTAAAAAGGGCAATTGCATTCTGTATTTGGACAATGAGAGCATCAATTTTGTTGAGGGTGATACCATGATCATTCTCTCGAATGTCAATCATACGTTTGAGGCAGGCTCTGGTGGAACTACTTTAATGCAGCTTGAATTTCTTCCTGAGATATTTTCCGGTTTTGATTTGAACTTTCCGAATTGTATAGATGGTACGTCACCAAATTCCATCTCTCTTTTCTCGGAAGAGAACAAGCTGATTAAAATAGTGAATAATATAGGTATTATGCGTGTAGTACAACGCATTGTAAACGAATTGGAAGGGAAGAATTCCTATTATCAATATTTGGTTGTGATGTTTTATGCAGAGTTGATGGTTCTTATTTATCGTTATATGGATGAAAACTATTTGCCTGTTTGCCAAAATGATGCTTTAAAAAAAGCTATATCCTTTATTCGTTTCAATTTTCATCAGGACATTAGTATTAATGATGTAGCTGCGCATGCCGGCATTAGTGAACGTTACCTCAGAAGCTTATTTTTGCAATACTTGAATTTTTCTCCTTTAGATTATCTGAATCAAATACGTATTAATAAATCTATTGAACTGCTTCGAAATACAGAATTATCTGTAAAAGAGGTCAGTTTCCAATGCGGATTCCAGTCACCACAATACTTTTCACGCATCTTCAAACAGCGAACTGGGATATCTCCACGTGAAGTAACCAGGTAGTATTTCCGTTTTGTACATTATTTCTTTTTATATGAGCCTTTTCGGACACGTCTTACAATCTTGATTTATCCATTCTTTTCGTTAAGTGAACTAACTTTGCTCTTACCGGAACAAAGAGTATAACTTTATAAAAAAAGAATGAAAAATGAAAGAATGGAAAGATGATAAGACTTTGATAACCTTGATAAAAGCCGAACTCTACACGGCAGTTATCGGAGATATTATGGATAAGATGGGATATCTCCATCAGTTTCTCCCCCCTCATATTCGTCCGCTTCGTGATGATATGTTGATAGCCGGACGGGCTATGACTGTTTTGGAAGCCGACGTACATGACAATTCTGCATCGGGGGGAAATAATCCTCTGTTACAGCGTTCCTTCGGCTTGATGTTGGAGGCATTGGATGATTTGAAGGAAGATGAAGTGTATATCTGCTCCGGTTCTTCTCCGGAATATGCTTTGTGGGGAGAATTGATGAGTGCTCGCGCTATGCAATGCAAAGCCGCAGGAGCTGTTGTAAATGGATACTCACGCGATACCAAAGGTATTTTAGCTTTAGACTTTCCTTGTTTCTCGTATGGTCCTTATGCGCAGGATCAGGCTCCTCGTGGAAAAGTTATTGATTACCGCGTTCCCATTGAGGTAGACGGGGTTTTGGTCAATGATGGTGATATGCTGATTGGGGATATTGACGGTGTATGTGTGGTTCCTCGTCGGATAGAAGAAGAGGTTTTTACCCGTGCATTGGAGAAGGCACGTGGTGAACGGATAGTATTGAAGAAAATACAGGAAGGTATGCGGGCACGTGATGCTTTTGACAAGTTTGGTATAATGTAGATTTAATTTGAGTTTGAAGATGAAGATAACTGATGTAAAGGTGTGGTTGGTGCAAGGCATCAAATACAATTGGACATTATTAAAGATTTATACGGATGCTGGTTATACGGGAGTAGGTGAAGCTACCAACTGGCCGGGTAGCCCTGTCGTTTATGAAGCTGTTAAGCATGTTGGACAGCGTATAATAGGTCTAGATCCGATGAGAACGGATTTTATTTGGACCAAACTGTATCGTGACTTGAATTGGATAGGCCCGTATGGTGCGAGTATGTGTGCTATTAGTGGTATTGATATGGCTTTGTTGGATTTGAAGGGTAAGGTATTGAATGCTCCCTGCTATGAATTGCTGGGAGGAGCATATCGTAAAGATATTCTTCTGTATGCAAATTATTGGTTTACAAAAGGTAAACATAATGAGGAGGATTATGCTGCCCAGGCACGGATCGTAAAAGAGGCTGGTTTTACCGGTTTGAAGTTTGATCCGTTTGCGCATACAAACTATTTTTATGGTGAGGATTTGGCTTCTAATCTGACATTGACCCCTGCACAACAAGATTTGGCATTCAATGTATCTAAAGCTGTGCGGGAGGCTGTGGGTCCTGAGATGGATATTATGATAGAGACACATGCCATGTTGAACTACCGTATTGCCGTGAAAATGGCGGAACGTTTGGCTAAGTTGGATATCACTTGGTATGAAGAACCGGCAGGTCCTGAGAGTTCACAAACTTTGCGGGCTATGCGTGAGCGTATTCCCTCAGATGTGACTATTTGTGTGGGCGAACGGCACTATACGCGATTTGGTATCCGTTCGTTACTTGAGAAACATGTCTGTGATATTATTATGCCGGACATAACCCGTTGTGGTGGTCCTTCTGAAATGAAGCGGATGGCTACCATGGCTGAGGCTTATAATGTATTGATCGCTCCACATAATCCTAATGGGCCATTGTCTACATTGGCTTCGTCGCATGTTTGTGCCGCCATTCCTAATTTTTTCAGGCAGGAATTTATGTTTAATGATGTGGCTTGGAGAGATACAGTTATTGATCATCCCATTTCGGAAATGGTGTATGACGGGTATCTACATCTGTCTGACAGACCCGGTTTGGGAGTAGATTTGGTTGAAGATGAATTGGAGAAACATACCGGTATCGTAGCCGATGCTCCTGATAATTTTTATATTTGAATAAGATATGGCATTTACTATTGACTTAAAAGAAAAAGTCGTACTGGTTACCGGTGTATCTTCTGGCATTGGTTTAGGTGTTGCACGCGAATTTGCTCGTGCGGGTGCTGATGTGGCGGGTTGTTCACGTAAGGCGGCAAATGATGAAAGTATAGTTACTTATGTGGAGGCTGTAGAAAGTGAGGGGAGTCGGGGGCTTTATGTGCAGGCAGATGTTACAAAAGAGCAGGATTTGGAACAGTTGGTTAGGAAGGTGATTGATACATTTGGCAGGCTGGATATTCTTGTGTCCAATGCCGGGATGAATGTTTTTGAGGGCGCAGAACATTGTGATGAAGAGCATTGGAGATATAATCTTGATTTGAATCTGGCTTCACATTGGCGCTTGGCAAAACTTTGCAGGCCCTATTTGAAACAAACGAAAGAGGGGGTTATTTTGCTAATGACTTCAAACCATGCGTTTTGCACAATTCCTGGATGTTTTCCTTACAATGTCACGAAGACGGCTATAACGGGCTTAGTACACAGCTTGGCTATAGAATGGGGACCTGAGATACGGACAGTGGGTGTAGCACCGGGGTTTATCGATACGGCAGGAAATGACACTTGGTTCAATTCTTTTCCTGATGCAAATGCCGAACGTCAGCGTACGGTTGATCATCATCCGGTAAAGAAACTTGGTACGGCAGAAGAGGTTGGTGCTTTATGTGTCTATCTGGCTTCCCCGATAGCTTGTTTTATTAGTGGAACCACTGTACTGATGGATGGAGGCCGTTCGGCATTGATGCAGGATTTTTAATAATGAAAGAATCAACATGAAAGCGAATCTACTATATCGTTGTTATGACACGATTGGAGAGGCTGTTACTTGGCTTCCGGATATGAAAACTTTGTTGTGGGTTGATATTGACAGTGGTATCCTGCATCAGTATAATCTGGAGAGCCAGAAGATGGAAGAACACCAATTTCCCGAAATGATAACTGCTGTCATTCCCTGGAAAGGGCATGAGCATGAAATCATTTTGGCAATGAAGAATCGTCTGGTTGTTTATCATCTTGTAGAAAGAGAGTATCAGGTGCTTTTAGAATTGACAGGTCTGCATTCACAGTTGCGCACTAATGATTGTAAAGCGTCTCCGGAGGGTCGTATTTGGTGTGGAGTAATGCATTTGATGGAACATACCCGTACCGGAAGCTTGTACTGTATTAATAATGATTTGTCTTGGGTGTCAGTTCTGACTGAGCAATATATTCCAAATGGAATGGTCTGGAATAAGGCTGGTGACCGGATGTATTACATTGATTCAGGTCGTGGCTGTATCGAAGAATATGGATATAGTTGTTCAGCTAAAATAACCTGGCGACGTACAGTTGTACAAGTTCCACCGGAATACGGAGTCCCGGATGGAATGACTATCGACGCTGATGGACTTTTATGGGTAGCACATTGGGGAGGATTTGGGGTGTATATATGGGATCCCGATACTGGAAAGTTAGTAGACAAGGTAGATGTGCCTGCCCCTAATGTCGCTTCTTGCACTTTTGGCGGAATCGGGGATAGCAGGTTGTTCATAACGACAGCTTTAGACGGGCTTTCTGATATGGAACGTAGAGAATATCCTTTGAGTGGCAGTGTTTTCGTTGTCGATGTACCTAAAGTTGTTCCAGGCGAGAATCATTACCCATTTATAACTGATTAATTGAAAAATTATGCATATCTCTGTTATTGATTTGATTATCTTTTTTGCCTACTGTTTATTGATTTTATTTGTAGGACTCTTTGTTTCCCGTAGAAACAAAAAAGAAACACAGAGTGCAAAAGGATATTTTTTGGCGGGAAGAGGACTGGCTTGGTGGGCAATCGGTGCTTCTATTATTGCTTCGAATATTTCGGCTGAACAGTTTGTCGGGATGTCCGGTTCAGGTTATGCTATCGGCTTGGCTATGGCAACTTATGAATGGATTGCTGCACTGGGGCTGTTGATTGTGGCAAAGTTTTTCATACCGATTTTCCTTGAGAAGAAGATATTTACAATGCCTCAATTTCTGGAAGAACGGTTTGATAGTCGTGTAAAGTCTGTAATGGCGTTTTTCTGGCTGGTTGTTTTTGTGTTTATTAATCTGACTTCCATTCTTTATCTGGGAGCGCTGACCATTGAGAAGATTATGGGAGTACCCATGATTGTGGGAGTGCTGGGATTGGCCATATTTGCAGGAGTCTATTCTATTTATGGCGGATTGAAAGCAGTGGCCTTGACAGATGTGATTCAAGTGGTATTTTTAATAGGTGGCGGATTAATAACAACTTATATTGCACTGGATACTCTGGGAATGGGGGAAGGAGTAGTACAAGGTTTTAAAAATCTTTATGTACAGACCGAAGATAAGTTCCATCTTATACTTGACAAGTCTCACCCTAGTTATATGGATCTTCCGGGTATCTCTGTTATTATAGGTGGTTTATGGGTCGCCAATCTCTATTATTGGGGGTGTAACCAATATATTATTCAACGTGCCCTGGCGGCTAAATCAGTGAGTGAAGCCCAGAAGGGAATGTTGTTTGCCGGTTTTATCAAGTTGCTTATTCCATTGCTGGTTGTCATTCCGGGCATTGCGGCTTTTGCTTTGAATGCTCCATTGGAAAAATCAGATGAAGCTTACCCTTGGTTGTTGAGCAATTTACTCCCCGTAGGCATAAAAGGGGTTGCATTCGCAGCGCTAACAGCGGCTATTGTTAGTTCTTTAGCATCTATGATGAATAGTATAGCTACTATTTTTACAATGGATATTTATCGTTCGTATATCCGTCCGCAAGTTGGGGAGGCTGATTTGGTACATGTGGGCCGCTGGACCAGCTTTATATCTTTGGTAATTGCTGTTATAATAGCGCCTATGTTATCCGGACTTGATCAGGCATTTCAGTATATTCAAGAATTTACGGGTTTTATCAGTCCGGGTGCATTAGCAATTTTCCTTGCAGGTTTCTTTTATCGCAAAGCCACAGCCAATGGAGCATTAGCAGCTGCTTTAGGAACCTTTATCTTTTCCCTTTTACTAAAATTCCTTTGTCCGGGGTTGCCTTGGATGGACAGGATGGGGATTGTCTTTTTGCTTTGCTGCGGATTGATTGTTATGCTGAGAAACCGAACACAAATTGATGTGTCTGCATCTCCGGTACGATGGTCACTTTTCCGCACTGGAAAATTATTTAATATTTTGTCTTGTATCATTATTGCCATTCTGATTTATTTCTATTGTTTGTGGTGGTAAAAAGTAGAAAGGCATTCTGGGATAAGTCTGATATTTATTTCTTTAAATCTAATAATTGTTTTGTGTTATGAAAAATTATTTATTGACGTTGATTGGATTGCTATTCGCAATCGGATTGTCTGCACAGACAGTGAAAGTTACTGGTACAGTTTTGGATGAAGGTAGGCAGCCTTTATTGGGTGTAAGTATTTTTGTGCAGTCCAATAGAGCTCATGGAACTGTAACGGAATTAAATGGTAGGTTTACCATTGATGTAGCGGTAGGAGAGAAGTTGGTTTTCTCTTATATGGGATTTGTGAATAAAACTGTGCTTATAAACAAAGCTGAACATGATTTGCTTGTCATTATGGAAGAAGATAAGCAGGCTTTGGATGAAGTAGTGGTTATTGGATACGGTACGGCGAAAAAGAAGGATATAACAGGTGCTATATCTTCTGTATCGGCAGACAAACTGAAGGAAACTCCGGCAGTCAGTCTGAATCAGGCTCTTCAAGGCAAAAGTGCAGGTGTACAAGTGCAGTTAAGTGATAATTCTCCCGGTGGAGGTGTCAGTGTGCTTATTCGTGGAAAAGGTTCTATTAATCAGTCAAATGATCCGATTTATGTAGTTGATGGTATCATTATGGAAGGTACTTTGAATAATATCAATGTCAATGATATTGCCTCTATTGATATTCTGAAGGATGCATCTGCTGCAGCTATTTATGGTTCAAGAGCAGCCAATGGAGTAGTGATTGTGACAACAAAAAAGGGCGAAGAAGGAAAGGCAAGAGTGTCATTCAGTGCCCGGACCTCATTTCAGTCTCCCTCCAACTTGCCTAAAATGTTAACGGCACAGGAATTGGCTGAAATCCGTATTGAGGGGAATGTAAACTCACAAATGGATGCAAAATTCTTGGCAAATCCACAAATGAGCATAGAAGAATACCGCAGTGAGTTTAATGCCTTGAAGCAACAGTATGCCAAGGAATTACCCACATCTATGTTTTCGGATGTTGAAAGACAAACTTTACTTGCCGGTGAAACGTATGACTGGTATGATCAAATATCACAAACTGGTGTGGTTCAGGATTATACGGTTTCATTGTCTGGTGGTACAAATAAAACGAATTATTATATCAGCGCTAATTATTATGATCAGAAGGGTATTATTCAGGGAACAGGACATAGGCGTTTTAGTTTTCGTGTAAATCTGGAACAGCAAATAAAGTCTTGGCTAAAAGTAGGGGTTAATTCAAGCTATTATGATGGCGCAACTACTTATGGAGGAGCTAATATTGGAAATGGATTAGGTGCAAATCCGATGTACCCGTTTGAGATAGATGGTAAAGCGCCTTTGGAGTTACCTTACTATACGAATCCCGGACAAAGTAATCCGGTCTTATCCAAACAGATAGATAATGATGCAAAGTCCAACCGTTTTTCTATGAATGCATATTTAAAGATAGATATTACAAAAGATTTATTTTTAAAGAGTAGCGTGTCTTTGGATCAGGTGAATAATTTTTCCGGATATTTCGCTCCTTCAAACATAAAACAGGGGCAAAGCGTGAAAGGTGAAGCACAAATAAAGAATAACAGATGGACTGACGTTATGCAGGAAAATTCACTGAACTATTCTAAGTTGTTCCAAGAGGTACATAGGGTGAATGTGATGTTGGGCAACACTGTTCAGGTAAATAATTATTTTGGTAATACGCAATATGGGAATGGGTTCGCTACGAATGTAATGGGATATAATAATATCAGTTCGGCATCTGAATTTCCGGCGGGAAAGCAATCTTCCAGTAAAACCAGATGGGCCTTGGCTTCTTTTATCGGTCGATTGAATTATGCTTATAAGGATAATTATATTTTTACTTTTACAGGACGTTATGATGGTAATTCCCGCTATGCTGAGGGACATAAATGGGGCTTTTTCCCGTCAGTAGCCGGTGCTTGGCGTATTTCCGGAGAAAGGTTTATGGAAAAGGCGCATTGGCTTGATGATCTGAAATTACGTTTTGGTTGGGGACAACTGGGTAATAGTAATGTAGCGCTTTATTCATCGTTTACTAAATTATCCCCCGGAATCACAGTCGATTACCAAGGAAATTCGGTAAATACCATCCAAAATTCAGATCAGTTTATGGGTAATAAGGATTTGCGTTGGGAACGTCAGGAACAGATCAATGCAGGGGTTGATTTAGCGGCTTTTAATAACCGTTTGCGTTTTACTCTGGATGTGTATAAGAAAAACAGTAAGGATTTGGTTTTGCAAACTCCTTTACCGGTGACTACCGGTTATCTGAACATTTATTCTAATGTGGGTGAATTGGAAAACAAAGGTATCGAAATTTCTTTGGGAGGACGAATCATTGCTACCAAGGACTTTTCCTGGGATTTGGATGTAAATTGGGCAACTAACAAAAATAAATTGAAGTCCTTGTATGGAGGTATCAAGGAAAGGATGAACGATGCATCTAATCCATTAAATGCCGGTTGGTGGGTAGGAAAGCCTCTGGGTACGATATATACCTATCGATATGAAGGTATTTGGCAATGGGATGATGATAGGGTTCTAATGGATAAAATGAAAGATGGTCGCGAAGGTGGTGATACTTATTATCCTGGTGAAAACAAAATTGCCGATTTGGACGGAGATGGACAAATAACAACTAATGATAGGGAAATTGTTGGTTATACTGATCCGAAGGGGTATGGAGGGATATCCACTACTTTGAATTATAAGAATTGGACTTTGAATGTAATATTCAATTATGTGTATGGTAATGATGTTTTCAACAGGTCTTATCATGAATATACGCTGGGTGCAGGCTATGGAACTCTGAACATGTTCAATGATGAACTGAATCGTTGGAGTGTTAATAATACAAGTGGTTCCATACCGAGAGCTCATTCCAATAATCTGGATAGAATGTTGATATCCAGTAGAGTTATGCAGGATGGTTCTTACCTGCGTATGAAGAATGTGACATTGAACTATCAGTTCCCTCTGAAGTGGATTAACAAGGTGGGATTGAGTAATCTGAATCTTTATGTTTCAGGAGAGAATTTGTTGACATGGACAGGGTTTAAGGGAGCCGATCCGGAATCTGTAGGTACGGGTTATGATGAGACTTATCCGAACGCACGTTCTTTCACTTTGGGATTAAATGTTAGTTTTTAAGGTTGTACAAATAAAAATACGAAGTATGAAAAAGATATATATATATGCATTGGCTGGAGTTTTAGCTTTATCTTCATGCGATGAGTTTTTAAGAGAGGAACCGGAAGATTTCATGTCTGCTGAATCTGAAGACGTAGATGAGGCATTGATTGAGGCAGAAATACAGGGAGCTTATAAGTCTACTTTGTGGTTTAAAAATGGACGTCAGGGGTTTATTGGGATAACCGGTACGGATGAGGCCAGAGGAAAAACGGTGGAAGTTAACTATTGGGCTGAACAAGGAGCGATAGACCGCTACAACACGTCATTGAATGCTGACAATTGGTTGACGAAATGGTTGTGGGACTCCGGTTATTTCGGTATATCACGTTCCAATACAGCAATTAATGCTGTACGTAACTATACAGGCAGTACGGAGGAATGGAGGCTTAGTAAAGAAGCTGAGGCGCGCTTTGTCCGTGCATTCGATTATTTTATGTTGGTACAGAACTTTGGTGGTGTTCCCTTGATTACTGAGGAAACGGTTCTTTCTGCCACTCCTAATTATCCACGGATTGATAAGGCTGAAATTTATAAATATATAATCCAGGACTTAGAATTTTGCGAATCACACCTAAAGACAGATTATCGTGCAGGACGACCTACGGTTGGTGCAGCCAAGGCTATGCTGATGAAAGTTTATATGTATGCACCGGAGTCTACCGGCATACGGAGTTATTCTGAAGCAAAACGCCTTTTTGAGGAAATAGAAGGTTTAGGCGTATATTCTTTGCAACCGTCTTATGCCGATTTATTTAAGCCGGAATTTGAGAATGGTGTGGAATCTGTTTATGAGTTTCAGTTTGAATATCCGGATGAGCAAAATCAATTTCAATATTTTTGTGGAAGCAGAGCTCTCGACCAGTTTACAGAGGGAGGTGGATTTGGTATATTTCTGCCGAGTGAGAGGTACTTGGGGTTGTTTGATGATACGGATGAACGGTTTGATGCCAGTGTCCGGACTAAGTTCTATGATAAGAATGGCAATTTGCTGACCTCGGCGGCCGATCCGGAATATATAGCTCCTCATTGCAAGAAATATGAAGATTATGATCGTGTAATGGATGCCGGAGCCAGCTCGAAAAATATCTATTTTATCCGCTATGCTGATCTAATCCTGTTATATGCAGAATGTCTTTTGGCGGAGAATGACTTGGCTGGTGCAAAGCAGCAAGTTATCCGTGTCCGTAATCGTGCAAAGGTTTCCACTCCGATTACAGCCTCAAATAATACAGAAATGCTCGACTTCATTTATGAGGAACGCATGCGTGAATTGGGGATGGAAGGTTGGAGAAGAATGGACTTGATACGTCGTGGAGCAGATTATTTTGCTGCGCAAGTTGATAAGTATAATCCGTTTGCGAAGGGAAATGTACAGCCATATCATGCTTTTTATCCAATTCCAACGAATGAAATTAATATGAATGACGGAATAGGGGCGGAAGATCAGAATGAAGGATATAAATGAAAAAAGTACAACTATGAATAAACTGTTGTTAGGATTGATTTTTACAATACTTTTGTGCGCAAGCTGTACCAATAGGGGGATGGTTGCTATAGATAATGGTATTGTAAAGCTGGAATTTGATTTGAAGCAGGGAACTTATAAAGGAATTGATGTGGAAACAGGACAGACCTGTATTTACGATGCCTCTTGGCGCGTGAATGATTTTCTTTCTACGGATGCAGACTCCATCTATTATCAGATAGAGACAATTCAGGATTCGTTGGGAAAAGGTCAATCTATACAGGTTGTTTCAGTAAAGAAAGGACAACCGGACTTGGTTTTTAATTTTAATTTGTATGATCAGGAACCCTTTGTCATAATGTATGGTGGTATCCGTAACGGAACCTCAGAAGGTATACAGATTAAAGAAATATCGCCGGTTGCAAACGCCCGTTTGTTTTACGGAGCGGATATCTCTAAAAATTTCAAGCTTATAGACGGTGAAGGTGGAGGTTGCCCGACTTATATTCGTGAAACTCCTTCTTTGTTGTCACAAAACAACATGATACTTCATTTCGGAACTGACGATGACTTTCATACTTTGGTGGGTGGAGGTGCTTCTTATGGAGAGTTTGCCAAGTATGCCTTAATAGGAGAAAAAGAACAAAGGAAGGCTGACTTGAAGGAACATCCGGTAGAAGACTTGCAGTTGGTTTCTTATATCGATGTAGGAGAAGAGGCTGTTGGCACGGACACTGTTCAGCCGTATATTACACTTTCTTCCGGTGCTCCTTATAAGTTTGAGGGAAACATAGCCTACAAAGAGGCAAGGACTGTAGTATGGGCGGACAGGGAAATAGGTGTTAAGCTGCATAATCTGGATAAAGATAAATCCTACATTGTAGGCTTGTCGTGGTGTGATGATGCGGACAGACGAAAACAGACGGTACATCTCAAATATGGTGATAAGGAGATAACTTGTATTGAAGATTGTCGGCTGCCTTCTTTGGCAAAAGGAGAGAATGCCCAAATCATTTATTTTGAGATTCCGGCAGCGGCCAATGAACTGGAACCGCAATTATTGGTGAAACAGGCTGGTGGTGATAATGTTGTGATCAGTGAAGTACTTATTTATGAAGGGAAACTTCCGGAAGAACGCTTGAATAAGCCTGAAACGGTTGAAATTTCTGCGGCTGATTTTACCAGGTGCACCCTGAATTTATATGCATCAGATGTTATAGGTAAACTTGTGGATGCAAAGTCAGGATATATGACGGAGAAGGACCGGTTCTACTTGGATTTTGTAACTGCCAATCCAATTTATTCTGCTGAAAAGTATGCGCAGACTTTAAGGATCTTACAGCAAATAAATTTGAATTACTACTATTTTCCGACAATTTGTATGTGGTATGCCATGATGCCTATTTATGGTGGAAATATTGTCATGGGGACAAATGATACTGTTGGAGCCCTAGAAGAAATGAAACGTGTAAAACTGAGTGGATTCTTAAAATATACTACCATGGGTATTCGTCTTGTACCCGATTGTTATGATGAAAACAATGAGAATGGTTGGTGGGATGATGAGCACTGGCGTTTACGCGGGAGCGGACCGCAGGGAGAAAGTATGAAGTTGAAATCAGGTCATTACCGTGCCCCTTATGATACTTCCAGGAAATGGGCACAAGCTATTTTGGATTTGGGCGGCTTGCCATTTACCTACTTTCAAACGGCGGTTCGCTCGAAAGATTATGCGGAAGCTTATCCGGAACATATGCTTTTTAATGAATCTTTTCATGAGATTGATGCATTCGACTGGCTGAATAAAAATTATACGACTTATGATTTTACTGACATCGGTTTCTTGGCACACATGCGTGATGTATATCACAATTTGAACGACGCAGGTATCGTCGGTATGATGTTTGATTATCCATATACGGGGTGGCCAGTTTATGGCGGGATGGATGACAAATATAGTACAGCAGCCGGTGCTTATCGTACGATTTTTAAATTGGCTTCAGAAGGGTTGGGCAACAAAGCATATATCCACGAACGTAATTTGAAGTATGGCTCTGATATTGCATTGGGGTATGTGGCTTCCCAGCGTACCTGGGGAGATACAGATGTCATTACTCCGGAGATGGTAGCTCGAAGTGGATTACGATGGTATAAGAACCGTGTTGTGGTAAATTATGATATGGATGCAAAGAACCTGTTGAAGGCACAACCGGCAGATTCGGAAGATGGAATAAATAAATTGTTGACTATGTCTTATGTGACGGCTTCCCGTTTGCTCTTGGCCAATAGTTTCGGTACATTGGATGCTGAGCACGTATATAAGCTGTCGCGTATTTATCCTTTCCATCAGTTTGCAAGGAGTGCCCGCCCTTTGGATGCTTTCACTACTGACTATCCAAGAGTTTATGGCATGAAGCTTACAGATAAATGGAGTTCGTTGACATTCTTCAATGAAGATGAAGAACATCCTCAAAAGATCAGCATTAAGCTTTCGGGGATAGAAGGACGTGGAGGAGCCGGTTTACATCCCGACAAGCAATATTATATTTATGATTTCTGGAATGATAAACTGATTGGAACTTTCGGTGGTAATGAAACCCTGGAACAAGAGTTGCGCAAAGGGGAGGCAAGACAAATGGCTGTTCGTGAAGTGGAAAGTAATCCGCAAGTTTTGTCTACAGACAGACATTTACTGCAAGGACTCCTGGAATTGTCCGAAGTTTTTTGGAATGAAGAAACGAAGGAATTGACCGGCTATGCTGAGCTGGTGGAGGGTGAATCGATGCATATTACCATAGCAACGAACGGTTGGCAACCCCAGCATTGCACTGTGGCTGATAATGAAGTGGCATGTTCTTTGGAAAACAATTCTGAGAATCTTGTAAAACTTGTTTTGAAGAGTACGCATGGAGGAAAAGTATCTTGGAAATTCTCTTTTAAGAAATAGTTTGTAGAATTTATAAAGTATCTGATAAATTAAAAATACGAAAAAATGAAATATACTGCAATTATATGGGGAGTATTGTTGTTCCTATGTTCTGCTTGTGGACAGAAAACAGAAGTAACTTCGCCCGATGGCAGGAACAAACTGATGTTGATGTTGGATGAATCCGGTTCATTATATTATCAGATTTTTTCCGGTGGGAATGAAATTGTTCGCAGCTCGCTGATGGGGGTGGTTGCGGAGAATGGTAAATATTGTTTTGACAGTGGATTGGTGTATGTGGATCAAACGGGACGGACTATCAATGAAACATATACTTTGCCCACGGGGAAACGCTCTGAATATGTGAATAAGTCAAATGAAAGAACGTTCGTCTATAAAAACGCCGCCGGGCAGTTATTGAAGGTCGTTTGCCGTGCTTATGATGACGGGGTTGCATTCCGTTACGAACTGGGCAATCAGGAGCCGATAACCATTCGGCATGAACTGACAGAGTGTACTTTGTCGGATGAAACCCATACTTGGATGATGGACTGGATTAAGGATTATGAGAATTTCTACCCGGAACGTGTACTTGATACTATTACGAGACCTACAGAGTTTCTGTTTCCCGTCCTTACATTACAGGATAAGCAGTGGATGTTGATGACGGAAGCTGAAGTGTATTCCATGCCAGCCATGCACTTGTCAAAGGAACCAAAATCTGCTACATTTCATTATGTGTATGCACCAGAAGATTCGGCATTTGTGGCTGAACCTTCTTTTAAGACTTCATGGAAGACTTTTATTATGGGTCAAAATATAGGTGATATTGTAGAATCCTCGTTGGTTGAGAATCTGAATCCTTCTACAGATTTCTCTGATATGGATTGGATAAAGCCGGGAGTTGCGGCTTTCCCTTGGTGGGGGAATTATTTGGCAAACAGTTATATCGATACTCTAAAAATGTATGTTGACCTGGCAGCCGAGATGAAGTGGGAGTGGTTGGAATTTGATGTTTCACTAATCAATACTCCGTTCCATTCTTCAAAGGAATGGGAGGATGTGACCTGGATACCGGAATTGACTGCTTATGCAAGGGAGAAAAACATTCTTGTATATGGGTGGGATGAGATAAAGGTGTTGGACAATAAGGCGGGACGTGATTTTGTTTTCGACCGATATAAAGAAATGGGCTTGGATGGAATAAAGATTGATTATATCGATTCTGATTCAAAATATGCAATGATGTTCCGCGATACAGCTTGTGCTGAAGCTGCCAAACGTAAAATGATGGTGAGTTTTCATGGAGAGACTTTGCCGCGGGGACATCGCAGACGTTACCCTAATATCATGACTAATGAAGGAGTGCGAGGAGCTGAATATTATACCTTCAAGGGGGCCCAATCACCTGATAGCCGCCATAATTGTACTTTACCTTTTACACGTAATGTGGTTGGATCTATGGACTACACTCCCGTGACCTTTACTATCCGTGATGAGAATCCGCGTACAACAACGTATGCTCATGAGTTGGCTTTGGCATTTGCCTTTGAATCCGGATGGATTTGTATGGCAGACAGGCCGGCCGCCTATTTGAATTCTCCAGCTCGTCCTTTGCTTGAAAAGATTGAGGCAGCTTGGGACCAGATTCATTTCATAGACGGTTTTCCGGGCGAATATTTCTGTGTGGCTCGATGCAAAGCGAGGAAATGGTTTGTTGCGGGAATTAACGGCGGACAAAAACGTAGAATTAAGGTTCCCTTGTCTTTTCTGGATAAAGGTCAACATACCATAACCTTATATGCTGACAAGGAAGGGAATGAATTGCATGATGTACGCATTGAAACTTTCCCGGAGATAAGTGAGAAAGAGGTGCTGGAAATAGATGTGTTGCCTCATGGAGGCTTTGTACTGGATATTGATTAAAAAAATAACCACATGATTTTGAGAAATTTATTCGTAACTTTCCTTGCATTTGTTGCGTGGGGGATTCAAACAAATGCTGGTGAAATACCACGAAAGGAATATCCACGTCCCCAGTTTGAGCGTAAGACATGGCTAAACTTAAATGGAGAATGGGACTATGCCTTTGATTTTACAAATATTGGGATGGAAAAGGAATTTCATAAAGCTACAACTTTCAGCGGTAAAATAACAGTTCCTTTTCCGCCGGAAAGTAAGTTGTCCGGGGTAGAACATAAAGATTTTATCAATCATATTTGGTATCATCGTATCATACGGAGACCGGAAGAATGGGCAGGCAAGAATGTAATACTGAACTTTGGGGCTGTCTATTTTAATTCGGAAATCTATATTGATGGAAAATTGGTTGGAAGACATTTCGGAGGTAGCTCTTCTTTTGGTTTCGATATTACCGGATATGTAGAGGATGGGTTAGAACACCATCTGGTGGTGCGTGCAAGCAGTGATCTAAGATCTATGATGCAAAGTGCTGGTAAGCAGAGCCTTTTGCTGAACTCTCATGGATGCCAATATACGCGTACTACCGGTATTTGGCAAACTGTATGGCTGGAGGCTGTGGCATCGGCAGGGTTACAGTCTGTTCATGCGCTAACGGATATTGACCAAAAACAGTTGGTTATTCACCCCCGTTTTTATCGTGACAGTTATAAGAACACATTGCGGATTGTTTTGCAAGAGAATAACAAGAAAATCGGAACAGTATGTGTCAAAGCTGCAAATAGTTCTGTGGCTGTATTTTCATTGAAGAATGTCAGGTTATGGTCACCGGAATCACCTTTTCTGTATGATGTCCTGTATCAAGTGTTGGATGAGAATGGAAAGGTGATAGATGAGGTGACTTCTTATGTGGGAATGCGGAAGGTCCATATTGAGGGAAATAAGATTTATCTTAATAATAAGCCTTATTATCAGCGTTTGGTACTTGATCAGGGATTTTATCCGGACGGTATCTGGACAGCGCCTTCGGATGAGGCCCTGAAAAGAGATATAGAAATCTCGATGGCTGCCGGTTTTAACGGTGCCCGTCTACATCAGAAGGCTTTTGAAGAACGTTTCTATTATTGGGCCGACAAACTGGGATATATCACTTGGGGGGAAGCACCAAGCTGGGGAATGGATGCAAACAGCATTGAGGTTGCACGTAACTTTCTGCAAGAATGGTCGGAGCTTGTTTTGCGCGACCGGAACCACCCGTCTTTATTGATTTGGACGCCGATGAATGAAGAGTGGTGGCCCGATCACATACAATATCCACGTTTCACAGCAGATTTGTATGATTTGACTAAGTCATTGGATCCCACTCGTCCGGTGAATGATGCCAGCGGAGGATGTCATATAAAAACAGATATATGGACGGTACATAGCTATGAACAAGATCCGGCTGCTTTGAAGGATGCCTTATATAAAGATGGAGCTTTCTTTCAGACACCTAATAATCCGCAAGGAGTGCCATCCGCCAATGTGGGATTTAATGGGCTTGGTGTAGATAGTCCCTATCCTTTTCCGAAATATGAGGGCGATATGCCCTATTTGATAGATGAAGTAGGTGGTATAAAATGGGTAGAGACGAAAGATAAAAGTAATACAGATAGTTCCTGGGGCTACAGTACACCTCCTGCAACTCAAGAAGAATTCCTGCAACGTCTTGAATCGCAGATAGATGCTATACTAAGTTTAAAGGAATATGTTTGGGGATATTGTTATACACAATTGACCGATGTAGAGCAGGAGCAGAACGGCATTTTCTTTTATGATCGCAGGTCCAAGTTTGATTTGAAACTTATTTCCCGTATCTTTTCTAAAACTCCCCGGGAATAAATTTTGCATTTTATTCTTATCAGTCATAAGGCAAAAAGATAAAAGTGGCAGCATGATAATATAATTCCGGCACTTCATGTTTTTTTAAGGGGTATTCCCCTTAAAAAAACATACAAATGAGTGCGTATTACGACCTTTTTCGAAAAAAAACTGATGTTGGTCAAATAAGTGATCAACAACCCCTTTACGGCTTTTTCATTCCTGAAGGGACTATTGAGCAGAAAGAATTTCTGGACCATAGCCACCTCTTTCCCGGTATTAGTCGCAGTTTGTTGGAGGATGCTATGTCCACTTTCAAGAACTTCGTGTCGCTTCAGTGAGACTTCAAGGCTTGAATTTCCGTGTGAGTAAGTAGTTTTATAAAGAACTGGATTAGAAGATACAGTTAGAGCGCTATCCGCAATCAGCGTCCAAATCCGAATCTTCCACACTGCTTCTTTCTGTGAAACAGCGTTCCGTTTGCTCGAAGAGTATTTGCAATAGTGTGCCCGCCTGACTGGAAGCAGGGTGAAACAGACGGTTACTGACCTGAACTTGTTTGTTGAAAACGGATTGCTGATGAAACATGGGACGGGGAGAAATGTGGTATACATGAGAAATAAGTAGGTCATGTGATGATATTTTTAGTGTTAAAGGCTAAAATGAAGTAAAGATGTAATATAAACGAAAGTTCCTGTTACATATCTTTTAGCTTTTCAGTATTTGATTCTTTATCTTTGTGATATCTGAAGAGTCTTTTTTACGCCTTTAACCTATAAAATATGAGAAACATGAAAACGCTGCTATTTTTATTAGGTAATCTTTTTATTCTGACGGTTCAGGCACAGTCCTTGCAGTCATCTTGCAATCAGCCCCGTAGTGGTGACCGACTCATGAAACGTATGATTACTACTTATGAACCGGGGCCAAGTGGAAGTGGGCAAATCTGGGATTTTAGTGATCTGGAACTTAAGGATGCCGGTTATGAATTGAAGTACGTGTCGCAAGGCATTGATACTATCGTTGGTATTGAGCATCATACCATGTACTATTACCGTACCTCCAGTGATTCTCTCTTTTGTTTGGGGTATGAAAATCCTTCTACTTTTATTTCTTATCAAAAACCGGAGTTGCTTATGACTTTTCCTGTCTTTCAAGGGCGGGTAATGACTGATTACTTTGATGGAAAAGGAAACTACTGTGAACGGATGGAGGTGCGGTTGCGCGGTAAAAGTACCGTCACGGCCGATGCTTCCGGTGTTTTGATATTACCCGAAGGAGATACGCTTCGCAAAGTCATTCGTACTTACACTCATAAGTTCATCCATCAAAGAATGATTCCAAGGATTGCTATGCAGGACTCCTTGCAGTTGGACACTATACCTTTTGTGTTAAATCGTGATAGTATTGAATATTTGCTTGCCAGTGACTCTATACGTCAGGAAACCGAGACGTGGCGTTGGTATGCAGACGGTTACCGCTATCCTGTAATGGAAACAGTGAAAAGTATCGTTTATAAGTTTGGAGTTCCTTATGAGCATTTTACCACATCCTTTGTTTATTTGCCCGATGAGCAATATTATGATTTATCTTATGATACAGACAATCAGGAGCGGCGTGATCTGAGTGCTGATGAAGAGCATGAACGGAATTGGAAAAATACCGATGAAAGCGGGCTAAACAAGAGAAATAATAGTATGATAAGTTATAACTTCCATATAGGAAAGGATGGAAGCTTATACATTAATTATGAACTGAAACAACCGGGAGAAGCAATACTAATGCTTTACGATATGCAGGGGCGTCAGTTAGCGGGGATTCAGCGTGCCGACCAGACTATTGGTAATTATAGAGAAGTGATTTCTATGAATAGTTATCCGAGAGGTGAATATTTACTGCGGATAACTGTCGGAGAGAATCAGTATGGGGAAAAGATAATCAAATACTAATAGAAAAAACGACTATAGCTATGTTACGTAAAATACTTAGGAACTGTATACTTCTTTTTGCTGTTATCCATATATCTATTGCTTTGAACGGGCAAACTGCCATTCAGCCGGTTGCTCCTTCTGTTCCTACATCTCCTCAGGCTGAGGCTTTTAAGAAGTATGGAGATTTTGAAATTAATTATTCAACGGGAATTCCTGATATCTCTATTCCACTGTTTGAGATTAACCATCGGGGCTATAAACTGCCGATAACGCTGAAGTATAATCCGCAGCCACTTCGTCCCGGCTATAATTATGACGTTTATGGGCACGGTTGGGGGCTGTCTGTCAGTAGTTGCATTTCGAGGACCATTGAATATATTCCGGATGAGTGGAGAGACTTTAAACTGGAAACGGATAAATTATCGAATAGTTTTGAAGTTTACAGAAGAGGCGGAGGGATTACGAATATTAATCTCGGATATGATATTTTTAATGCTATTCTGCCGGATGGCTCATCTTTTGAGTTTATGATGTGCAGAGGAATTAATGGACTTGAATACATCGTCTCAGATAACAGGTCGGTGCAAATTAGTTGCAGTTATACTTCTGCTAACATAAATTCATTTACTGTGGTCGATGAGCGTGGCATAAAGTATACTTTTGCAGGAGCTGATACTCCTTACAATGGTCTTGGTGCGTCGAGCAGTCCTTTTTATGGTTCTTATGTGTCCTGGCAATTGTCGAGTATTAACTTACCGAATACCACGGAGCCCATTGTATTTAAGTATGATCAATCTATGGAGACTAGATACAAACGATATGCGAAAGAAGCTGCTGTCCTTCTCCGATATACTCTTTTTCCGCCACCGATTTCGTCACCGCCTACGGGAATGGCAGCACCAATAGAGAATGTCCAAGCTTATTGCTATAAGATGAAACTTCTTACTTCCATTAAATATGGAAGTACGAGTATTAGTTTGCTCTATAAGAATAATATGTCAACTGCTGAATATAATTATGTAGATGAAATCAGAATTGAGGATGATGACAATCTTGTCCGAAATATTCTATTAAATAAAACGATATATAATTACTCTTACACCGGTTTTCCGAATAATCCTATCGCTAAGCTGAGAAATATTACTATATCCGGGAATTCGGTTCATCCCATGGTTTATGAATGTACTTATACCAGCAATGGCGGTTATTTTGCCGGTACTGACCATTGGGGGTACCTTAATAGTTCGGATGTGCAGTTTAATATAGGAAATTTTAATGTTTTTATCAACTTTAAATATGAATTCATTCAGCAGGCTCCCGTTGCTATCACGAAATTGACCAAGTCCTCTCAAGACCTTTGCCCTTATGAGAAGATCAAACTGTCCAGCATTACCTCTGATAATCGTGCTCCCCTTTCGCCATACGATCATGGGGTACTTGAGGTATTGAAATATCCTACGGGCGGATATACGAAGTTTGAATTTGAAAACCACGAGTTCTTAACTTCGACGGATGTTAACGGCAATTATATATTTGATAAGAATGGGAGAAGGGCCATTAAAGCCGGTGGTTTTAGGATAAGGAAAATTACTAATTATACGTCCGACGGTTCCATCGCGAACATCAAGTGTTACGGTTATGGTAAAGCCGATGGTTCGTACAGGCATACAGGATTAGGGGAAGCCGTTGTAGATCCCAATATATTGACTTATGCCAATTATACCAACGGAGCGGATTTCCCTCTCCGATATATGTTTCTGGGCTTGAGTATCACTGGGAAAAAGGAAGCGTTCATCACTGATCCTTTTGATAATAGGCTTCCCACTCAAGAGAGTGTTTGGGGGTGGGAATGTACTTTCACTGCTGATAACTTCAGGAGAATTTTAAATGGAAGAACGCCGGTTGTTTATTCGGAAGTCACCGTGTATCATGGAGATATTTTTAGTTATCCCTATTCTGTGGATAGAACTACCGGTAAGACCGTGTACAAGTATGATATTTACGATATTTTGGCCTCTGATACCCTGTTTTTTGAAGCGCCTCAGTATTATGGAAACAATATGTCATATTCCCCCAAAAAGTACCGCTATAATATATTGAAAGAAAAAACGGATTATACTTGTGAGAACCAAAACTACAGGATTATCAGGAATGAGATAAATGAATGGATAAAGAACTATCACGGTATAATGAATTATCAATATACCAACGCCCATCACACGGATCATGCTCCGGCTAATATATCATTATATCCATTCTTTACAGCAAAATCTTACTATCTGGGTGGTGCATTGTTAAGTTTGCGTAAGGTTACTACTTATGCTAATAAAGTTTATGAAAATGTTTATTATACTATTACTCAATCGGAATATTATGCTTATAACCCCAGAGACCAGTTGATAGAGAAAATCTCATCGGGAGACAGGTCGGGGACATCTTTAAAAATAACCTATACTTATCCGGTAATAAGTACGAACGGGACGACGCCTGCGACTATTCAGGATATGGTGAATAAAAATATCATTTCTCCGGTTTTGGAGGAGAGAAGCGTGTCGAATGCGGATCCTTCGGGTAGTAGTGCTTTTCTTGATTTATCAGGCACGAAAGTAGAGTACGGAACATTCAATGTCGGGAATTCCACACTGTATCTGCCTTCCAGGTTATATGAATTGAACCTATCCACGTCTGTTTCCAGCTATGTACTCAGTGGCGAAGTGCTTTCTTATTCTGAACAAGGTAATCCGCGCGAAGTGGTTTCAAAAGATGGTGTGCATACAATTTATTTGTGGAGTTATAAAGACCGTTATCTGATTGCGGAGATTAAGAACGCAACTTCTTCACAGGTCAGCGCAGCTGTTTCGAGTGTGTTTGGTATGACTATAGATGCCTTATCGCAGGTCTCGGCGCCTGATGTGGCTAAACTGAAGTCGTTTCGGAATAATGCGAACTTGAAGGACGCGTTCGTCTCTACCTTCACTTACCAACCATTAGTAGGAGTTACTTCGATGACCGATTCAAGCGGTATGACGACATACTATAGCTATGATGGCTTGGGAAGACTGACGGAAACTTATTATTATGAGGGCAATGTAGTTTCGTCGGACAAAAAGCGTACGTTGCAGCAATATGAATATCATTATCGTAACCAGTAAAATCTGATAAGCCATGAAACGAATTTATATATTGATCGTATTGTGCATCCTTTCCGAATGGGTCAAAGGGCAAGTCAGCGGTAATCAGAATTATATCTATACCCAAACTTATATAACCTCTGATAAACAAAAAAGTTTGGAGCAGATAGTTTACTATGATGGCCTTGGGCGTCCTGTGGAAACGGTTGATAAAGGAGTCACCCCTGACAGTAAGGATTTGGTTTCTTTACAGGAATATGACCAGTTCGGACGTGATAGTTATTCCTGGCTGCCTGCCAAATCGAGTGGTAATGGTGGGTATGTAGATGTTGCCTCCGTAAAAAGTGGCGCCCGGCAATTATCAGGTGGAGATACTCGGCCTTACACGATGTTAGTGTATGAAACTTCTCCTCTGAAACGGGTAACGGAGCAATATGGTCCGGGACAGGCATGGGAGGATAAACCGGTACAAACAGTTCTGAAAACAAATTTCCTGGGGAGCGAACAGAACTATGCCGGTCCTCTTTCTTGTATTTCTTTTGTACTCCTCGATGAATCCCTATACAAGAATGGGTACGCTAAATCCGGCAATTATTTTGTGACCCAAACGATTGATGAGGATGACAATGAAATTTATGAGTTCAGGGATCTGCTTGACCGTGTTACACTGACTCGCTCAATGGACGGTGCTATGCACCATTCTACTTACTACGTGTATGATGGTGCGAATAATTTGCGCTATGTTCTTCCACCTCTTGCCGCTGATGCCTTTGAAGGTTCCATCTCGTGGAGAAGTGATACGGATAGTATAATGAGGCAATATGCATACATCTACCGTTACGACGGTTTTAACCGTTGCATTTATAAGAAACTTCCGGGCTGCGAGCCGGTCTATTACATTTATGATAAAGCGGGACGTTTGATATTATCTCAGGATGGTGAGCAGCGCAGTAAGGGCGAGTGGATGTTTACTCTTCCGGATATTCTGGGGCGTACTGTACTTAGCGGAATTTGCAAGAACTCCTTTGACTATAGAAGCAAACCTTTGGAGGGTACGGTTGTAAAAGCCACTTGGGGGAGTTCTGTCAGTACAAATATGGGGTATACGATATCCGGTTTAGTTCTAAGTAGCCCTGTTATTCTTTCGGCTGACTATTATGATCACTATGATTTTATCGGTAAAAACAGTATTCCGTCTTCAATGGGGTATGACAGTTCTGTTTCCGGTTTTGGTATCCGGTATACCGATGGTTACAAAGGATTGTTAACGGGAAAAGTTACAGCCCAATTAACCGGTACCGGAATAAGCGGTTACCTCTATTCAGCTTTTTATTATGATGATAGAGGCCGTATCATCCAAAGCAGGTCGACCAATCATCTTGGCGGTCTGGAAACGGAATATTTTGCTTATAATCTGATAGGAGATGTTCTTAAAAAGAAACACGTCCACACGAAAGGCGCAATTTCGCAAGAGGAGCTTTATACTTACGATTACGATCACGCCCGTCGCTTAATAAAGACGCGTCATAAATTGGGAAACAATGCGGAGGTGGTTCTTTCCGAGAATACCTATAATGACCTTGGACAGTTAGCTACCAGCCGGAAACATGGCCGTTCCGATTTGACGACTACTTACACGTATAATGTTCGTTCATGGCTCCAGTCAGTTTCTACGGGTGATTTGTTCAGCCAGACCTTATATTACAACGAGTCTTATGGTGGCAGTACGGGACGGTATAACGGAAATATATCTGCTATGAGTTGGAAGGCTACCAGTGACGGTGCTCTTTATGGTTATGCTTTTAATTATGATAATCTGTCTCGGCTAACGATTGCTGATTTTTTGGTGAATAGCTCGAAGTTTGCGAATTATAAAACCTCCTATACTTATGATAAGCATGGCAATATTAAAACCTTGATGCGTTATGGTAAGACTAGCGGCAGTGCTTATGGAACTATGGACAATCTGACTTGCACCTACGCTGGCAATCAGCTTTATAATGTTTCCGATAGTGGCACCGATCCGCTAAATAGTGGCTCTTTCAATTTTAAGGATGGCAACAAGGGCTCTTCCCGGGAGTATAAATATGATACCAACGGCAATATGCAGGAAGATTATAACAAGAAGATTACCAAGATTCAATATAATCCATTAAATTTGCCTATTGCTCTGCAATTTACGAATGGTAACCGTACCGATTATCTGTATAGTTCAGATGGTATGAAACGTCGGGTTACTTACTCTACTGCTGTTGCCAATGTGAGTGTACCTATGGGGGAGATACGTCCTTTGTCAAGTAACCAGGTCTCCACAACCCATACTGTTGATTATTGCGGCAATGTGATCTATGAGGGAGGGAATTTGAGTAAGATATTGACTGAAGAGGGGTATATCACTCTCAGCGGCAGTACTCCTACTTATCATTATTATCTGAAAGACCATCAGGGTAATAATCGTGTAGTGACTTACTGGAATGGCAGTAAATGGTTTGTGGAACAAGTGAACCATTACTATCCTTTCGGTGGAGTGTTTCTAGAGGGGACTGCGGTAAGTAATCAGGCTTATAAGTATAATGGCAAGGAGCTTGACCGGATGCATGGGTTGGACTGGTATGATTATAGTGCAAGAATGCATGATGCGGCTTTGGGGCGGTTTACGACGATGGATCCGTTGGCGGAGAAGTATTATTCGGTAAGTCCGTATGCGTATTGTGCGAATAGTCCTTTTAACAATGTCGATCTTGATGGAAAGAGTTGGTATTCTTATAATCAAGATGGAAAAACTATTTATGAATGGAATATAAATATTCGTTCCCAAGAAGACTTGGATAAAATAAGAGAAAATGCTATTTATATTGGAAACACTCATTCTGATGGGGATACTTATTATAGCTTATTTGGTAATAAATATTCTATAGATTCGAAGGAAGGAAAAACCATGGAAAAAATAGATGAAGCCTTAATAAATTATAGCCAAGCATCTTTAAAATATGATTATTATGGAAATCTTATATCAGGGGGTGAGAACGTAACAGATTTTGATATAGGAGAATATCCTCAAAATAATTCTTTAAATTTAAGTGAGGATACTTATTTTTCTTTTCAAGCAGAAGGAGGTTCTGTTACGTATTTTAAAGTATCTGAAGGTGTTGAGAATAAGGCTAAGTTTGGGGGATTTGGGTATGTTACAAAGGGGCAGATAAGGGGACAAGGAAATAGAGGCGCTGGAAACTTAAAAGATGGGATACCAATATATTTTGAAAGACAAAATACACCAGGAAATATTGTTCAACGCTCCGCTCAAATTGTATTTCCAACACAAAAAGCAGCTGATACTTTTTATCAAAAATATTCATTAATACTAAAAAGAAAATGAAAAAAATACCAACTATTATTGTTGTAATATGTGGATTGCTATGTCCTAATATGCAAAATACGGTTAGAGATGATTATTATTATCTAAGGGATATTGTGGAAAATTATTTTTATCATTATTATCAATATCCTAACTCTGCATCTGAAATAATCCAATTTACAGAATATTGTTTAAGTGTAGATACCAACTACTTTTCTTCTCCTGATAAAAAAATAATTCAATCAGAAATATTACCAAGGTTAGATAATAGCAATATTCAAATAATAAACAATGATGGTTTTGGAATATTGCAGAACAACGATACGCTATTTTACTACAAAAAACAGCTTTTTTCACCTTGTGAGATAGATCTATTTATTGGAGATTCGGTTCAGGAATATTATGCATTCTATAATAAATTCTCTAAACCACGTTTTTTTAATGAAACCGGTCATGCTATTATTCTATCTGGAAAGAATATTGAATTCCAGAATGATTTAGTCAAATATGCAGAACAACAGATAAGAGTGAATGGAATTCCCTTTCGCTATTATGTGAATGAGAAGGATACAATACCTATATTTCTTTTTCTGGAATATAAGTTTGAAAAAGGACTTTGTAATTTTTGCGATAAGAAAAAAACTCTAAGTGAATCCTATTATCAGCCATTAGATAGTTTATGTAATAGATTTTGTAGTGATAATAAAATTGCAAGAATTATTTTTTCAAGTCTTGACTATCAATAATGCCAATTTTGATTACGTTGGTCGATTTAAACTGGATAAGAAATAGGCTCTAATACAATCGGTAAACATTATGGGTTACCTGATTTATTTTGTTATGTTTATGAAAGAGTGTTTTATTATAATGATGTTATTGATTGGAATTCAATCGTGTAGGACCGATAACGTTGATGAGTATGAGATGAAAGTACTTATTGAAATTTTCGATGATTTAGTCGAAGAGATAGGTGTTTTAGGGGAACAGGAAATTCCTCCTCCCCCCTTCAATTTTAGTTTTTGATAATAATAATGCTATAGGCTATGATACTGCTGAATATAAAAAGAAGCTTGATGGGATTAAGACAAGAGACGGAAATATAGGAGATTCCATTTGGGTCATAGCCGTTTTTGATACTCTAATCAGTTGTTTAAATGAGAATTTGACTATAGAATCTGTTAGGGAGCAGTTACCAGGTTGGGGTTATATTGAGGCATTTAACGCAATGAAAAACCCTTCGATTACAAGTCAGCCGCTAGACTTATCCAAAATAGGAAAAAGAGAGGAGTTCACATTGAAATACTATTCAGAGTTTCCTGAAGGATCTCAAATTTGGGAAAGAGAAAACTATGATTTTCTTTTCTCCGGAATATTGGAAGTATCGAGAATCTATTTTGATAGAAAAAGACAATTCGGACTTTTATACAGTTCCTATGTTTGTGGCCGGCTTTGTGGTGAGGGAGCGATTATCTGCATTCATAAGATTGATGATAAATGGGTAATTGATAAAAAAATATTGCTGTGGGTGTCCTAGTAATCTGGTGCCAGAAATGCCATAGAAAGTAATCCTAATATAAAAAATAATGACTTAAAATTAGAACAGTAAGTTATAGCAGTTGACAATACTAAAGTAGTAACGTCAACTGATCCGATAAAGATTAAATATAAGAATCCATGGGAAGCATAATTAAAATGTAAAATTTATGAAGTACTTTATTGTAGAAGATTCGCTTGATGAAAAGGTTGTAGGAAAGGATTTCCCTCACGCCTATAAATTTATCAAAGGATATAATCCTGATACACCTAATATGTTATTTAGTATCACTAGTGTCCGGAATAGAATTCCAAGACGTTTATAATCTATTAATATTCAATGGCTTATAATGGTTTGTCAAATTTTCGATAGAGAATCAATACTTTTGGTAGATGTAATCCTCTTATTTAGAATCATCATGCCAACTGGAAAGACTGTTTTTGCTCAAATCATGGATCTCGTTCCTGATTATGAACTCGAAAAATGTATTGACAAATATAAAGGAGACTACAAAACCAAGAAGTTCACTTGTCGTAACCAGTTCATGGTAATGAGTTATACCCAGTTCACAAGGAGCTCTAGTCTTCGAGTAGTAGAAGCTACTCTTACCGCATTCTCCTCCAAGCTTTATCATTCGGGATTGAAACTCATGCAGAAATCGACTCTTGCAGAAATGAACGAAAATAAGAGTTGGCTTATCTATAAAGATTTTGCACAAGTCCTCATTAAGCGAGCAAGCGGTTTGTATAAGGATGATTATTTCAGAATCGGTCTTAAAGCAATGGTGTACGCCTTTGATAGTAGTACCATCAAACTTTGTTTGAGTCTTTGTCCTTGGGCTAAGTTTCATCATAACAAAGGAGCTTTCAAAATGCACACTCTGATGAATCTTCGTGGTTCTATTCCGACTTTCATTTGGCTTACAGAAGGAAAAGTTAATGATATGAATGGACTTGATGTAATCCCAGTAGAACCAGGAGCTTATTATCTTTTTGACAAAGGCTATGTGGATTTCTATCGACTTTACAACTACTTTCAAAAGCGTAATGCATTCTATGTGACACGGGCTAAAGACAACATGAAATATGAAGTTACCCAAGAACATGAAGTGGACCAACAAACTGGTATTATCAGAGATTTGACCATAAGACTTTCTGGTTCTATTGTTTCTAAGGACTACCCGGATGAAATGAGGCTCGTAATCTATGAAGATTACACGGAAGGCAAGAACACTATATATCGATTTTTGACTAATGAATTTGAACTTCTACCAATTACTATAGCAGAACTTTATAGAGAGCGTTGGCAGATTGAGCTTTTTTTCAAATGGATAAAACAACATTTGCATATCCAGTCGTTCTTCGGAACAACAGAGAATGCCGTATATACGCAGATATGGATTGCCATCTGCGACTATTTGCTGCTTATCATTGCTAAAAAGCTGTATCATATGGAACAAAATCTTTATATAATCTCTCAAGCGATAGGGCTAATTCTTTTTGAAAGAGTACCCTTATCGGATATGTTTAAGCAACTGGATAATTCTAAATTAGAACCAGATATTGACGAGCAACTTAGCTTGTTCTAAACTATTCCGGACACTAGTGCTCTTCAATAACTAATTATTTTTGTATTATGGAATGGAAAAAAAAGATAAAAGGGTATTTTAAGAATGACAATTATGCATATTCTATCGCTCTGCTGAAAAGAAATATATTAGAAAAAAATGATTTGTTAGATACATTTGTCAATCTAATATATGTGTATTTGTATTCCATTGTTGAAACAGATATATCGAAAGAAACCAAACAGGCCTATTTAGAGGATTTAAATTCTACTTTTAAGATTTTTATTGAAGATGAAGAGAATATAAGCAATCCTGAGTTTTTGTTTTATACAGCTTACATAGCATCTTCTTTTGGTGAGTTTTACTTAGATTTGACTTGTAATGATATAGAACGAATGTTTGAGAAGTCTTTCCAAATAGATCCTTTAAATTTGCTTTATGTTTGGGGGTATTCTCCATATTTGAATGCAGACTATGCTGAAATAAGGAAAGAATATGCAGTAAAAATAGTGAGTAATAGTGAGTATCTGGACAATATTAAGGAAAAAGCCATTGTTGGAGATAATCTATTAGATATCTTGTATTTTGAGGCTGGTATCGAAGGCAACACGCAAAGCATCCTAAATGCATGAAACAGATGAAAATAACTTGAAAGATGTTTTAAGAGAGAATCCTATAATGACCCCTAAGGAAGCTGTGGATGTGGTGAAGGATGTACAATCCGGTACTAAGAATGCCATAGAAAGTAATCCCAATACAAAGATTAATGACTTAAAATTGGAACAACAAGTTGTTCCTGTTGACAATACTAACGTAGTAACACCAGCAGATCCGATAAAGATTAAATATAAGAATCCATGGGAGGCATAATTAAAATGTAAAATTTATGAAGTACTTTATTGTAGAAGATTCGCTTGACGAAAAGGTTGTAGGAAAGGATTTCCCTCAAGCCTATAAATTTATCAAAGGATATAATCCTGATGCACCTAATATGTTATTTAGTATATATAAATATAGAGAATCATTCCCGGATTATATACCTGATCTTGATGGTATAATGCTATCAGGATCAGCGAAATTAACCAATATTGTAAGTAACGGTTTTAGTCCTTTTTTTTTCATAATTGATGAAAGGGTAAAACAACTACTTGAACAATATAAATTATGCCCTCATCGCTTCTATCCTTTGGGATTGTATAAAAGAAAAGTTAAATATAATTATTTTCTCCTCTATATCGTTTCTAACTATATTGATTACGTTGATTGTGCAAAAACCTCGTTTATAGAATATAATATAGCTTCGGGGAAAAAATTTGGCGATGTCTTTATAAAATCTAAGGACGAACTGTTTCAAAAGAGAGATGAAATAAAGAAAGAAAAAGGATATACTCAGACAATTTGGGGTAACAGAATCGTGATGAATGATCAATTTGACTCCGAACTTGATTTTTTTACAATAACGAGGATTGATGGTAGGCAGTATATAAGTGAACGTTTGAAGAATGCTATAGAGGCTAATGGACTAACAGGCTGGGTTTTTACTCCGGCTACAAATTTAGTGGTGGAATAATAATGTCTCTCAAAATCGTTGTTTTTGGGTATGATTGTAAAAACTACTTGGGGAAGTCCCGTTAATATCAATATGGAGTATGACAGTTCTGTTTTATCAAATTAAGTTTAATCCATATTTGCCAAGTCAAGCCTTTAAATCTATTATGTATAACAATCCACAAGGGCAATATATTAAAAGACTCAAATAAGATGAAGAGCAATTTATTTATTAAGATATCTTTAGTATACTGGATAGTACAGGCTGTGCTAATGTTCTCTATTACAGGGTTTGGCTCTGTTCCTCAATTATTAGGAATAGTTTTGTTGCTCCTTAGTATATTATCTTTAATAATGAATAATGCAAATTACGATATACTATTTGCATTGTTCTTAATTTTGTATTCTGTGTGTGTGTTAATTGGAGGTGTTTTATTGATGACTTTCTTTAGACAAGAAGTTTATTTCCAACTAATTATTATATTAGTTATTATTTATAACTTTTTCCTATCAATAAAAACGTTTCTAATTTCAAGAAATAGAATATAGTCAGATGACTAAGTTCGTCAAGTAAGAAGCGCATAAAAGCATTCTCCACACTATATAATAAAGGCTCAAATATTATATTTATACATATATGCGGTAAATAGTAATGAAGAAATATTTTTTTGTGATGATATTGTTGGTTGGGGTGCAATCGTGTAAGATCGATAGTACTGATGAGTATGAAATGAAAGTACTTATTGAAATTTTCGATGATTTGGTTGAAGAAATGGGTGTTTTAGGAGAGCAGGAAGTTCCTCCTCTCCCTTCTATTTTAGTTTTTGATAATAATAATGCTATAGGCTATGATACTGCTGAATATAAAAAGAAGCTTGATGGGATTAAGACAAGAGACGGAAATATAGGAGATTCCATTTGGGTCATAGCCGTTTTTGATACTCTAATCAGTTGTTTAAATGAGAATTTGACTATAGAATCTGTTAGGGAGCAGTTACCAGGTTGGGGTTATATTGAGGCATTTAACGCAATGAAAAACCCTTCGATTACAAGTCAGCCGCTAGACTTATCCAAAATAGGAAAAAGAGAGGAGTTCACATTGAAATACTATTCAGAGTTTCCTGAAGGATCTCAAATTTGGGAAAGAGAAAACTATGATTTTCTTTTCTCCGGAATATTGGAAGTATCGAGAATCTATTTTGATAGAAAAAGACAATTCGGACTTTTATACAGTTCCTATGTTTGTGGCCGGCTTTGTGGTGAGGGAGCGATTATCTGCATTCATAAGATTGATGATAAATGGGTAATTGATAAAAAAATATTGCTGTGGGTGTCCTAGCAATCAAACTATGAATATCTGTAAATACAAATAATATGGTAAAGACATTCTATTTTTGGGGAATGATGTTTGTGGTTTTCTTGTTTATGGGATGCCATTCCTACGTGGAGGTTGTGAAATACAAGTCTTATAAAGCGAAAGATTATATCACTAAAAAATTGAAAGTATATGAGCCTAAGGAACTACTGTATCCTATAATGGATTCCATTATAGTAAAAGCAACAGAATGCCCTGAATATCAAAATAGGAATGAAAAACTAACATTTTTTGTTAGTGTCAATAAGGGAAACTGTTTTGGTCCGGAGGAGGAACAGGATAATCCTCTACTGTGTATTACAGTAAATTACTATTCCTCTCGCTTTTCTAATCACCGGTGGACAGAAGGCATTGTTTATTATAAAGAATACATTTTCTATATTGATGAACAATCTGTGAATATTTTTTTTAAAGAAACAGGACAAACAGTTTCTATATTATGTATATCTCCTGAAAAATACCAGTACGATGTTTTCAATAGAGGGGATAGAGATATGTTTTGGTGGTATCGATATAAACATGGGCAGTTTGTAAATCTGCAATATGGTCATTGTCCTAACCTATAAAACTTTATATGAATATAATGGTATCCAATCGAATATTAGAGAGATACCCATTCAAAGTGCAATTGATCTTTTAAGGTAGTTCGGTGTTTGTTAAAATATTGATCATGGATAGAATAAAAGCTGTGTTAATTTGTCTGCCGTGCATTCTTTTGGGATGCACTCATAGGTCTAATGATTTCTATCATAGGACTATTAATTATATCATTCCTCTTGTGGATGGCGGATATATCGTTGATGACTATATTCATTTATATGGATTGGCAACGAATGACTCAAATAGTGTCTACGAAATATCTGGCATGGATAGTCCGTTCAGTAGACCGGAATACCCCTCTAAAATAATAAAAGAGAAAGGTAAATACTTTTGCTTTACGGAATTGGATGAGCCAGAATTATCTGCAGAGCAAGTGTATAAGTTAACTAATCAATTGCCGATTCTTTCCCAAAAGAAGAGTCCATGTACTAATGATCTTAAATTATAACGAAGTATGAAATATGTAATTTTTATCATTATCAGTTGTTTGTTGAGTAGTTGTAAATCCTCAATAATAGTACCTCAAAGAGCGGTATATCAGACTGAGGACTTTATTAATGTGGCTATATCTGATTTTGTCTCCAGGTGCTCTTTGTTTAAAAAAGACTCAGTCTTTGAAGTTACGGTCAAAGATACGTTAGTAAAACTATCTTTTCAATCAGAACAATCAAGGTGGGTGTTGGATACTATATACTCTGATATATTAGTCGTGAAGTTTTCTGGTTTAACTAATAAAGAATGGTATTATTCAGATGCTGTAATAGGAAGTAAGGATAAGCTGGCATCAAGATATGTTATTAAGAATGGAAAGCTGTTTTTTTGGTGGGACGATAATTATCCGCTTACAGAAGAGACTCTCGCTGTGTTTAAGAAATATAACATATTAACTGAGGTGATGGAAAGAGGATGGATTCCTGATTTTTCAATTGATGATGCCAAGAAAGGAACTCACTATTATTTTTGCAGGAAAGATGCTTCCAAATATAAAAGGGTGGTAACTAATATTGCTACAGGGTATTATGAGCCTCCTAAATTAAAGTGTAAATAGCAGCTGTTGTGGTATATGAAGTTAGTCACTTATTAGGATTTAGGCATATTGATTCGATATATGTTACCTCCATTTAGTCGTTATATAAAGTTTTAATATGAAATCAATAACATTATTTTTTATTTGCTTTATGCTATTCTTATTTGTGTTTTGCGCAAAATAAGTGTGAAAGTACAATAGATTCGGTCGTAAATATTATCGATTTTTGACGGGATACAGTTATTTATTCATTTTCAGTAATGATAATTATTCACTCAAGAAAGTAATAAGTGGTGAGGTCATTTATGAATAAATGATTCATTAAAGTGGTTATATATGCTGCTATGTAACGCTTTAAAAAATATGTCTCTATTTCCTACATCCTACACCGACAATCTTTTTCATTTGATTATCAGATAAATAGATGGCATAAAAATGATGTAGGATGGTGTAGACAATTGCTATCCTACACCCAAAAAGTAGGATTTTAAAACGTTTTTCTGCTCTAATTGGCTAATAATCATTGTATTAATATGCAATTTGCATATCTTATGCAAATCCCTGTAAACGCTTCTCTTTTACAAGAAAATAGAAGGTATCTCTGCATTATTCTTCATAGACTCCTGATTTCTTGCATAATGTTGGGCAGCGAAAGGAGCCTGAGCATCCTGTTGCGGGATCTATATATCTGACGTGCCATGCATATAGATCCCACAATAGAATACTTAAGAACAATAAGAAGGATGGGGAAAAGGCTGTATGAAAACCACGCTTTGCTTTATTGTTTTTCTTCTTTTGCCCGTAGCAAAACTTCGTCCTACAGTTGTAGGCTATACGTTTTCCAATTGTGGGCTATGTAGCCCGCAATTGCGGGATGAACAGCCCACAACTGAAAAACAAGGTTTTGCTTATAGCATAATGACATTAACATTAAAGCTTTAGGAGAAAACGGAAGGGACATATCAAGTTTTACATCTATAATTCAGCTTTCTATACCATAAGATATAGTGTTTAACTTCAGCAATGGATAATTGCAGACTAAAAAAGAGATATTTGTATGAATTCGGGCAAAGTTTGTATAATGCATGTTAAGGGTTTGTGAATTAGTAAATTGCACGTATAAAAGTGCTCTTTTATTATCTGTTTATGGTGTAGGATGGAGCTTTCATGTATCTTCCTACACCACTTTCTACACCATTTATCTATTTGATAATCAAATGAAAATAATGGCGGGTGTAGGATGTAGAAACTGTTGATGTAAACCGGACAGTATACGATTTCCTTTCATTGGTTATCTTTTATGAAAGGGCGGTGATGAAATTTCGGAGAATCAAGATTGACCAAACTATATTCAGAACCCGTTGGCGGAATTCATTTTTTCGGAAAGAAAGGAATTCCGCCAACGGGTTATTCAGATAACTTCTTAAGGGATATGGAATATCTGTTCTCATGAAAGCTGTACCAAGTTATTTTTTTAGATTGTGATGATAATAATAGGGTAAAAATAAAATATTCAAAAAAAGAAGATTGTTAATATGTTAAGTTTGTAGACTTGATCAACTGTAAGTGGTAAACTGCATATTCGTATGAATTCAGCCTGCGGGGCTTTTTTCCTTTAAAAACACTTCTAAATGGAGTAGCTTTATTTGATTTTTGTGTTATTTTTGTCTCGTAATGTACAAAATCATTGCTAATACTATTATGAAAACTCTTTTTGCTTTTTTTCTACTACTTGTCACCTGTAATTCTGTTATGGGAACTATTCCGGCAATACCAGCGGATGTTCATAATCACCAACTTTACTATACCGTCCCTGCTACCATTTGGGAAGAAACACTTCCTTTGGGTAACGGTCGTCTCGGTATGATGCCTGACGGTGGCGTTGATCGTGAGCATATTGTACTGAATGAAATCTCCCTGTGGAGTGGTATGGAAGCTGATTATGGTAATCCGGACGCTTCCCGAAGTCTCCCGGCTATTCAGCAACTTTTATTTGAAGGAAAGAATAAAGAAGCTCAAGAACTGATGTATAGCAGTTTTGTGCCTAAGAAGCCTGAATCCGGTGGAACTTATGGTAACTACCAAATGCTGGCCGACCTCAATATCGACTTCAGTTTTCCGCATAGAAGAAAAACTACTTCAGAAAATGATGCAGCTCCGGTTACTGATTACCGCCGTTGGCTCGATCTGCGTGATGCAGTTGCTTATACCTCATTTACGAAAGAAGGTGTTGACTATCAACGTGAATATTTCACTTCACGCGATAAGGACGTTGTGATCATACACCTGACTGCCAGTCGTCGCCGTGCCCTGTCCTTCTCTGCTCAACTTTCCCGTCCCAAACAAGGTGTGGTCTCTGTGCTTCCGGGCATTGGGAAGGAAGAAGGAACTTTGTTGTTGGAAGGTACTTTAGACAGTGGAAAGCCCGGACGGGAAGGTATGAAGTATCGTGTTGCCATGCGATTAATATCTAAAGGTGGTAAACAGAATATTTCTGCCGAGCGTGGTATCACCCTGACTCAGGGGAGGGAAGCATGGCTGGTGCTTTCTGCCACTACTTCTTATGCTGCTTCCGGTACTGATTTTTCAGGAAACCGTTATAAAGAAGTTTGTGATAGTTTGCTGAATGCCGCTACTCAACATGTGCAAATTAAAGAGTCCCACATAGCCTCCCATCGTACCTTTTATGATCGTGTATCTCTAATTCTTCCGTTTACGGAAGATGATGTATTACCCACTAACGAGCGCATTACTCGTTTCACGGAGCGTGAGTCTCCAGCTTTGGCCGCTCTCTATTACAATTATGGTCGTTATCTATTTATCAGCAGCACCCGTCCGGGTAGCTTGCCTCCTAATCTGCAAGGATTGTGGGCAAATGGAGTAGAAACGCCTTGGAATGGCGATTATCATACCAATATTAATATCCAGATGAATCACTGGCCGCTTGAACAAGCCGGCCTTTCGGAACTTTACCAGCCTTTGACTGCGCTTATAGAACGTCTTATCCCCTCGGGAGAAGAGACTGCCCGTACTTTTTACGGTACTCATGCTCAAGGTTGGGTGCTTCACATGATGACGAATATCTGGAACTATACCGCTCCCGGTGAACATCCCTCTTGGGGGGCTACCAATACCGGTGGTGCCTGGCTTTGTGCTCATCTTTGGGAGCATTATCAATATACTCAGGATATTGAGTTTCTGAAACGAATTTATCCTGTGCTGAAAGGTGCTTCTGAGTTCTTTTACTCTACAATGGTGCGGGAACCTAAACATGGTTGGCTTGTAACAGCCCCTACTTCTTCTCCTGAAAATGCTTTTTTTGTCGGCAATGATCCGACTCCCGTCAGTGTATGCATGGGGCCTACGATGGATGTTCAATTACTGACTGAGCTATATACCAATGTAATTGAAGCAACTTCCATACTGGAATGTGATGCTGACTATGCCGCGAAGTTGCGGGAGGCATTAGATAAGTTCCCACCTATGCAGATCAGTAAAGGAGGATATCTGCAAGAATGGTTGGAAGATTATAAAGAGCAAGATGTACACCACCGCCATGTCTCCCATCTGTATGGTTTGCATCCGGGTAATCTGATTTCTCCTGATGCTACTCCTGAACTTGCCAATGCCTGTCGTGAGACGCTAAACCGTCGGGGTGATGGAGGAACCGGTTGGAGTCGTGCCTGGAAGGTAAATTTCTGGGCTCGCCTCGGTGATGGGGATCGTGCTTGGACACTGTTCAAGAGCCTTCTTTATCCGGCTGTTGATCCTCAGACAAAGCGTTATGGCAGCGGAACGTTTCCTAATTTGTTCTGTTCGCATCCCCCTTTCCAGATTGATGGGAATTATGGGGGAACCGCAGGAATTGGCGAGATGTTGTTGCAAAGTCATGAGGGTTTTATTCATCTGCTTCCTGCTTTGCCGAAAAGCTGGCATACTGGTAGCTTTCATGGAATGAAGGCCCGTGGCGGGATCTCCGTTGATTTGGAGTGGAAAGATGGAAAGGCTGTGAAGGCTATACTTACGGCAACTATACCGGGAATATTTCATGTGAAAATGCCGGAAGGTGTCATTCGGGCAAAGGCGATTATAGACGGGCAAAGTAATAACTACACAGGTAAAACGATTTCTTTGTCATTGCCTGAAAAGGGGGAATGTGTGTTATCGTTTGAGTAAATTATCTCTTAAAGATTTGCCTGCCCTATGTGAATACCTTACTTTTGCACGCAGTTAAACCTAATTGCTTGCTGCAACATGAATATGAAGAACAGAATTACTTTATTTCTCCTTGTGCTCTGCCTGTTGATACCTGCAACGACCAGTGCACAGATTCGCGAACTGGAACGTTCGATACCCGAAGTGGAAGGGGTTCCTTCCGGAGCACTTATTGCTTTGATGGACTCTCTGATGGGCTTGCCTAAAACGGACATACATAGTGTGATGGTACTACGTCATGGAAAGGTAATCGCGGAGATTTATCCTGAACCTTTCGCTCCGGAATATCGGCATACCGTATATTCTTGCTCCAAGACCTTCGTTGGTGCCGCTGTAGGCCTCGCTATTTCTGAAAATCGTTTGCGGCTGACAGATCGGGTGGCTTCTTTTTTCCCCGACCAACTTCCGGATACTATTTCTGCAAATCTTGCCGATATGACCGTCCGCAACCTGCTGAATATGACTTCCGGCGTCACTCCTGACTGGAATATGCGTAATGGTCGTACAGACTGGATCAGAGGGTATCTGGGAAAAACGATAAAAGTTCCCGGCAAACATTTCGATTATGACTCCATGAGCTCGTATATTCTTTCCGCTATTGTGCAGAAAGTGACGGGAATGAAAGTATTGGATTACCTGCGGCTGAAACTGTTCAAACCGATGCATATCACCGATATATCCTGGGAAGTAAGCCCTGAAGGAATCAATACCGGAGGTTGGGGTGTGTATTTGCAGAGTGAATCGTTGGCTAAGTTCGGACAGTTGTTACTGAATCGTGGAGTATGGGAAGGCAAGCAGTTGCTTCCGGCAGAGTGGGTGGACAGGATGATGACTAAACAGTCGGATACCGGTAGTTTTGGCTACGGTTATGGATATCAGATGTGGCTTTGTGAATATCCGGGTGCTGTTCGCATAGACGGTGCCCTGGGACAATATGCGCTTCTCATACCGGACAAAGATATGGTAGTGGTCATCACTGAATGTACTTTGATAGATGGAGCTACACAGCGCCGTTTGGTGTGGAATCGCCTGTTGCCTGCTGTCGGCGATGATACCTTGATACCGGGAAAGGATTATAAACGCTTGTTGAAAAAACAATCTTCTTATCAGTTGCCTTTTGTACCGGGAAAAGCGAGTTCATCTCTTGCCCGTGATTATGCAGGAAAAAGTATAGTTCTCGAACCGAACAAGTTCGACTGGCAATCTCTGGATCTCCAGTTTAAGCAGAAAGAAGTAATCATGACCGTAACAGAGACTGACGGTACAAAATATAATCTCTCATTCGGTTATAAGCAATGGAAAAAAACTTCAACCGATGTCCATCCTCCCTATTCGATAGAAGCGAAAGGACGTTTTAATGGAATAGAGGGGCCGTTTTATGTAGCGGGCAGTTATGCCTGGCCATCGGCTGCGATGTTGGAACTCAAAGCACATTATGTTAACTGGATTACAGCTCTCAATATTACTTTCCGCTTTGACGGGGAGAATGTGCAGTTGACGGTTAAGGAGAACTACTCGTCGGAACCGAAAGTTATCAAAGGAAAGGTATGCGACTAAGCGGAGTGTTACTTATCTTTGTGCCCAATAAAAGAATTTATATGTTATGAACCGTATCACACTGACCCTGAAACGCCCTTTTATCTGGTTGAGCCGTTTTCGCCATCGTTGCGGCTATGGGGTACATTCGCCTTTTGCTTTCAATCTGATTACGCAGGTGATTTACGAATCTACTCCTTATTATAAATATAAAGATCTGGCAGTAGAGCAGAAAAAACTGGCCCCACAGAAAGACAACTATTGGAAGTATGAATCGAAGAAAGTGAAACGCCTCTTGTTCCGGTTGGTAAATTATATCCAGCCGGACACGATAGTGGATGCCGGTAGGCTTGCCGCTTCGTCTCTCTATCTGAAAGCAGGAAAGGAGGGAGCGGACTATACAGCGGCATCCGAACTTTCCGAATTATTTCTGGAAGCCGGCGTACCCGTAGGTTTCCTTTATCTGCATGATTATCGTCACCCGGAATTTATGGAAGAAGTATTCCGTATCTGTGTAGCACGTACCTGTGGAAAGTCGGTTTTCGTCATCGAAGGAATCCGCTATACTTCGCAAATGAAAGCGCTTTGGAAACGTATGCAACAAGATGAGCATGTAGGCATTACGTTCGACCTTTATGACCTTGGAATTCTCTTCTTCGATAAAACTAAGATAAAACAGAACTATATTGTCAACTTTTGATTATCTTTAGGCGTTTCAATAGTGATTAACAGTTAGTGATTGGTGATTAGCGTCACTTACTAACTGCTAAACACTAATTACTAAACACCAATCACTTATGAAGATATATACCAAAACCGGTGATAAAGGTACTACCTCATTAGTAGGTGGTACACGGGTACCGAAAACCCATGTCCGTCTGGAAGCATACGGTACAGTGGACGAGTTGAATGCTAATTTGGGAGTGCTTGTCACTTACCTGCCGGATGAAGCGGATCAGGTACTTGTCCGTCATATTCAGGACCGTCTTTTCGCAGTAGGTTCCAATTTGGCTACCGATCTTGAAAAGACAGAATTGAAGTGTGCCAGTGTTATTCACCCCGAAGAAATAGAACGAATTGAACGGGAGATAGATCGTTTGGATAATCTGCTGCCTCCATTGCATGCGTTTATATTGCCCGGCGGTAGTCGTGGAGCATCTGTTTGTCATGTTTGCCGCACGGTCTGCCGCAGGGCGGAACGTCGTATTCTGGCCTTGGCTGAACAATGCGAAGTTGCTCCCGAATTGCTTGCTTATGTGAACCGTTTGTCCGATTATTTGTTTGTCTTGTCACGGAAAATCAACTGGGATGAGAAAAAAGATGAAATATTTTGGGATAATAGTTGTAAGTGAGAGATTTTATTATACTTTTGCCGAAAAATAGAAAGTAGGACTTAATATTCACAATTTTAATACTTAGGACTTATGTATTGGACATTGGAATTAGCATCTAAACTGGAAGATGCTCCCTGGCCGGCAACCAAGGACGAATTAATAGATTATGCCATTCGTTCGGGCGCTCCGCTCGAAGTGATTGAAAATTTGCAGGAAATGGAAGATGAAGGCGATATTTATGAAAGTATTGAAGATATATGGCCCGATTATCCCAGCAAAGAGGATTTCTTCTTTAACGAAGAGGAGTATTAGCATGCTTTTTGAACCTTGCTCCGGTTGGAGAAATACAAGGTAGTTAACACATAGAAAGAGGTAGTCCGTTAGATCTGTTTATAACAGGTTAGGAGGACTGCCTCTTTTTTATATTATTCCATTTATGACTGAAACACGAGAAAAAACGGTATGCCGCCTGCCGGAACTAAAAGAACGGCACTTACCCGGAGATTGCCGGGAAGCGGTATACACGCTTTTAAAAGAGACTTACGGTTACGAACAATTTCGTGATCTGGAAGTGTACGACGATTTGTTCAAGGGGAAGGACACGCTTCAAATTTCACAGGGACAATTGATAGAAAGTGTTATTGTCGAAGCAGAGAAAGCCCGGAATGGAGGAGAAGATGTGGATAACATCTTGCTTACAGCACCTACCGGTGCGGGAAAATCCTTGTTGTTCCAGTTGCCTGCCATCTATCTGGGTAATGAATACGGGATGCTTACCATTGTCGTATCTCCCTTGAAAGCATTGATTGTAGACCAGGTGGAAGGCTTGCAGGAATTGGGGTACATGCGTGTGGCGTATGCCTCTTCCGATTTGTCGCCCGAACAGAAGAACGAAGTGTACAGGCAGGTGCGTGAAAGTGAGGTGGATCTATTCTATCTTTCACCGGAGTTGTTGCTCTCGTATGATATCAAGCACTTTGCTGGTGAACGGCGTATCGGTCTGGTCGTAGTGGACGAAGCCCATACGGTAACTACATGGGGCAAGGAATTTCGTGTGGATTATTGGTTTCTGGGGCGCTATCTGCAAGGTTTGAAGAAAAGCCTTGGATATGCATTCCCACTTTTTGCACTGACGGCTACGGCTGTATGGAATCCGAAAGGAGGGAATGACATGGTGTTCGAAACCATTCGTTCATTGCAAATGGAGCCATGTGTGCTTTATGCAGGTACAGTGAAACGCCGGAACATCGGCTTTGATATCCGGCAGATGGAGATAGAGGAAGGAGAAACCTATGATAAAGCCAAACAGCGTGTTGTGGCTGACCGTGTAGAGGATTTCCTCGACGGGCATAAGACTATTCTTTATTATCCTTTTGCAGGTGGTATCGACATGCGTCTGAAAACGTGGGTGAAATCGACGGATTGGCACTTGGTCGCCTCCTACTATGGTAAGAAGGACAAAGAACAAAAAGCAGCTATTGTACAGGAGTTCAAAGAAGGCGAGAAGCGAATGATTGTGGCTACAAAGGCATTCGGCATGGGGGTGGATATCAGTGATATCGACCGGGTGTATCATGTGGCGCCTTCCAGCACATTTGTGGACTATATACAGGAGATCGGACGTGCAGCCCGTGATACGGATATTCATGGAATTTCGGCGACGGATTATCATGAAAGGGATTTCTATTATATGAAGCGCCTGCACATGGCGGGCAATATAGCACAGGAACAGTTGTCGCTGATTTTGAAGAAGCTGATGGAAGTGTACCGGATGAAAGGCGAAAAACAGGAAATGCTGGTGTCTTTGTCCGACTTTGAGTTTGTGGTGAAATTGCCAAGAATGAAGAACAAGCTGGAATATGAAGCGGAACTTGGACAATTGATTAAGACTGCTCTGCTATGGTTGGAAGATGATTTGAGCCATCGTTATGGAAAGAAATTGCTGGAAGTGAGTCCGCAAAACCTGCTGACGGAAGGATATATTCAGGATAAGACTGGTGATGTTTTTATTCATGAGTTCAAGGATTATCTTACGAAGGTGAAGGGCACGGAAGATGTGTATACGGCACGTTTGGAGAAACTGTGGGAAGAACGTTTCGCAGAGTTGGGATATAGAGAATTTAAACAGAAATTGAATGGTGGTACGTTGTGGGAAGGTTCCCGTGCAGTGTCTGTGGGTAAGCATGAAGTATTGCTGAAAGAAGATGCAGCCGTAATTCGCCAACGAATGGATGGACTGTTCTATAGTTTGAAGACTTTGCTTGTTGATAAGTTGCGGAAGACTAAAGGGCGTTTTGATGAAGAAGAATTGCGTGCGATATTTGCCGAGCATGGTATGGATGTGCCGTCGGCGAAACGTTTCATAGGTTCACTGCTGGAGTCACGTACGGAAGAAGGGCGTAGTGTGAGCTATATCAGTAGTGTGAAGAAGAAAGACTCCAATGAACTTTCTTTCACGGTGACGAAAGGATTTGACTTGTTGCTGTCGCGCTATCAGAAACTCTTTAGCCAGCGCATTGTGGGTAAAAAAGGTGACCGGTTATTGTTCTATAGCACTCCGTTCTCTGATTTGAATATGCTGCTTAATCTCCTTTCCATGCTCGATTGTCTTTCATTCAGTGTAGAAGGTGGCGGTACGCCTTGTGTGCAGGTGTGTTTCGATGACCCTGAGAGCTTACAGCAGATTGCGTCCTCCGATGAATATCATAATCTGATACTTGAGAATAATGAGCAGATATTTCAGGAGCAGATCGAACTGTTCTCTTTCTTCTTCGGAACGGATGGAATGGATGATACGAAACGCTGGGATTTTATTGAAGACTACTTTACCGGAATGGGAGTAGAGGAGCTGAAGGCGAAGTATGCTGCTCCACTATAAAACCAATTCTTTGAATAATCTTTCTAACGTCCTGTCCAGATCGTCGGAGAAACCGGCATGCGGACGGGACGTTTGAATACAGGAACTTCTCACGGCAGTCAGCCAGCGGAAACGTTCCGGTACATCAAGTTGGGCGATGGGGCCGCCGTCTTTGGCTCCCGAACATATTTTATTAAATACATCCAAATGGGCAAATACCAATTCCCGGTCTACTTCGGAAACATATAGCTTCAGTTTGTCCTCGTTTACCTGACAAACGGACTTGATGTAACCTGCCCTTTTCGAGAAAAGGATTACTCCCACATTGAAGAACTCCTCACGTTCTACTTTGGGAACCAGGCGAATAACTGCGTATTCATATAAGTGCTTTCCTTGCATTCTGTGCTTCTTTTATAAATATTTCGGAATGGGCCAGTCTTTCGGTCAGAAAGCGGGTATAGATATCTCTGATTTCTTCGGGCGTTTCATGGGTATCTTCCCAGTGCAGCCAGTCGTCAGGAATAAGTGCGACGATCTGCTGTATCTTTTCATCGGTCAGCATGGGACGAAGGAGGGTATCGGCTTCTTCAAGTCGGGATGCTTCGGGTAGCAGCACGTGATTTTTGATATAGGTGAACGGACTTACCGCATGTTTCTCCCAGTTTTCCCATGAATGGTGAAAGTAAAGAGAAGCACCGTGGTCTATCAACCAAAGTTCCTTGTGCCACATCAACATGTTGGTGTTGCGAAAAGTACGGTCTATATTGGTCAGGTAGGCATCCAGCCAGACAATACGTGAGGCAAGTTCCGGATCTACCTTGGTCGCTACAGGATCGAATGTCAGGGCACCAGAAAGGAAGTGTAACCCTAGGTTCAGTCCGCGGCTACCTTGCAATAAGTCTTGTATCTCTTCGTCTCCTTCGGTCCGTCCGAATGCTTCATCGAGGTTCAGGAACACCAGCTCCGGCACTCTGAATCCAAGTATATGCGCAACCTCTCCACCAATTAATTCGGATATTAATGCCTTTGTTCCATGCCCGGCACCACGAAACTTTACGACGTATTTGAATTCGTCATCAGCTTCCGCCAGTGCTGGCAGTGAACCGCCTTCGCGTAAAGGAGTGATGTAACGGGTCAGATTGACTGTTCGCAACTCTATCATGATTGTCCTTTCAGAAAATAGTTAGGCCGTCCGGCTCTTTTGAGGGGATGACTGTTGCAAAGATAGTGAATATTCACGATTGCCCAAGGCTGGCTTCCAGAAACTGTTGCAGAATGCGGGCATGATTACGGACAGGTTCTTTGGAGGCATATAGCAAAGTAACTGTTTTATAGGGTTTGATTGATGCCAGAAAGTTCCGTGTGGCTTCAGATGTTTCCAGTTCTTTCCGATACATATCTGAGAAAGCCTCCCAATGTCCTGCCGTATCTTCATGAAACCATTTCCTGAGTTCAGGGGAAGGCGTGATGTCTTTTTCCCAGACATCATATTTTAGATATTCTTTTTTCATGCCGCGAGGCCATAGACGATCTACCAATACGCGGTAACCGTCTTCTGCTTCGGGGTCTTCATAGACCCGTTTGATTTTTATCTGCGTCATAGCTTTCTTTTTTATATATACAAATAATTGGTAGAATTAGTTCATTACTTTTCGGTTATGAATTAATTCACCACAGATTACACAGATTGACACAGATTCTATTTTACTGATTATTAGATTAATAAATCTGTGTGAATCTGTGTAATCTGTGGTGAGTTTTATTCATTCCTATACCGTTATGAGGTCAAGTGATAAGTAATCTCTTTTTCCTTGAAACGAATTATCTGTTTGTGGTAAATACATGGCCTATTTCCAGAGTCTTTCTCTTTTTGATTCTGTTTTACACAATTTTTTCTCGTTTTATCAGTTCTTATATTGATGAAATGTAGCCGTATCCTGAAATATATAATTTTTATCTGTCTTTTCTTTTGTGCGGCAAAAGGTCAGGCGCAATTTGATGCACGCTTCAGTCAATACTGGGAGGTGAAGGGATATTATCATCCCGGCTGGGTGGGGCAGACAGATAATAAAATGAATATTTATGGTTCGTATGGCATGCAGTTGATGGGTTTTACACATGCTCCGCGCGTGATGTACTTTGGGGCTGATATGCCTTTTACTCTGTTCAATAAACAGCATGGTGTGGGTGTTGGCTTTTTCAATGAGGGGATCGGCTTGTTCCGTAATCAACGTCTTTGGGGACAATATGCCTATCAGATGAAAATCCGGAAAGGCAAGTTGGGTATCGGACTTCAAGTGGGGATGCTGACCGTATCGTTTGATCCGTCTGATATCAATCTTGGAGATGAAACGGATGATGAAGCTTTTCCGACTGCTGCGGAGAGTGGAATGGCCGTTGATCTCGGACTGGGTGGATACTATTCGCACCCTAAATTTTATGCAGGATTTTCTGCCCATCATCTGACAGCTCCCCGTGTCTCTCTGGGAGACAAAAGCCAAATAAAAATACATCCTATCTTTTATTTGACAGGTGGATACAATATTCAGACGCGTAATCCGTTAATTTCCATACAACCTTCTATGCAGTTGCAAAGTGATTTTACTTCTACAAGGCTGGATGTAACGGGGCGATTGTTTTATACCTATCATTCCCGGGTGCTTAGTGGAGGATTGACTTATTCGCCGGATACCTCGGTGACATTCAGTTTCGGATTGACGGTGCGGGGCGTGACGTTAGGATATGCTTATGAGTGTTTTACTTCGAAGATAGGTGTCGCGAGTGGTAGCCACGATCTGGTAGTGAGGTATGCATTGGACTTGAATGTATTTAAGAAAAACCGGAATTTGCATAAGAGTGTACGGATTTTGTAAGAGAATATACGAACAATGGGAAAGAATAAAGGAATGAAAACAATTCATGCGTGGTACGGGGCGGCTTTATTGCTGTTCGGTTCGCTGGTTTCGTGCATGGGGACGGTGGGAAACAGTTCCATGAGAGGTGGCGAAGTGATAGGAGCCAGTGCTGTGGCATGGAATGAGCCTGCGCCTTACGGTATGGTGCTGGTGAAACGTGGTTCGGTGAAAATGGGCCCTGACAAGCAAGATAGCTTGTGGGGAACAATCGTTCCTTCACGGGAAATTTCAGTCGAGTCTTTCTGGATGGATGATACGGAAGTGACGGTTGCCGAATATAAACAGTTTGTCAATTGGGTGCGCGATTCCATTATCCGTGAACGTCTGGCAGATCCTGCTTATGGCGGTAATGAATTATATAAGATAGAAGAAGACCGGGAAGGAAATCCTATCAAACCTTATTTGAACTGGTCGAAACCCATTCCCTGGAAGCGGGCGACAGAGGATGAACAGATGGCTATCGAAAGCGTATATAAGCATCATCCTATCGACGGTACGCTGATGCTGGATGCCGGTCAGATGAATTATTATTATGAGATTTATGACTATACTGAGGCTGCCAAGCGTCATAATCGCCTGAATCCCGCTGAACGTGTTAAGAATACCGATATACAGGTGAACCCGGAAGAGGTGATTATGATAACGAAGGATACGGCATACATTGATGATGAAGGGCGGATTGTGAACCGTACTATTACACGTCCGTTATCCAGCGAATGGGATTTTCTAAACAGCTATATAGTAAATGTTTATCCCGATACAACCTGTTGGGTGAATGACTTTCCGAATGCGAATAATGAACAATATATGCGTTTGTATTTCAACCATCCCAGTTATAACGAGCATCCGGTGGTGGGTGTCAGCTGGGAACAGGCGAATGCGTTTTGTGCATGGCGTACCAATTATTTACTTGCAGGTCTGCGTGGACAGGCTAAATATATCCAGCGCTATCGCCTGCCGACCGAGGCCGAATGGGAATTTGCCGCACGCGGAAGGGAGGATAATAAATATCCCTGGAAAGAAAGTGAGGAAACCAAAGATGACCGTGGATGCTACAATGCGAACTATAAGCCGGGTAAAGGAAATTACACCAAAGACGGCAATCTGATTTCAACCCGTGTAGGAGCTTATACACCCAATTCGAATGGATTGTATGACATGGCAGGTAATGTGGCGGAGTGGACTTCAACGGCTTATACAGAGTCGGGAGTTCTGCAAGCAAGTGACATCAATCCGGATATTCAGTATAATGCCGCGCCAGATGATCCGTATGCGATGAAGAAGAAAGTGGTGCGTGGTGGTTCATGGAAAGATGTAAACGCGTTTATCCGTTCGGATGCCCGTACGGCGGAGTATCAGAATGAGCAGCGTTCGTATGTGGGGTTCCGTTGCGTACGTACACAAGTGGGATATAATAAGAAGGGGAAATGATAAGATGGTAAAATGGTAAGATGATGGAAAAAGATACTGTAAATAAAAAGAGGGATTTTGGACAAAAGTTGCAGGACTTTATGGCAAGTTACCGTGGCAAGGTCATTATGAACTATGCTTATAGCTGGGGTGCTGCTATTGTCATTGCAGGTACATTGTTCAAGCTGACACACTTGCCTGGTGCCAACTTGATGTTGTGGATTGGTATGGGAACAGAAGTGCTGGTGTTTTTTATTTCTGCATTTGATTTGCCGAGAAGGCAGACGGAGACGGCTACATCCGGCGGTATCGTTGTGGTGGGAGATGGCACAATCGGCAGTGCCGGTGGATGGACAAATGATTTGCCGAAGACACAATCCACCCCTTCAAATCAGCCGGTATCAGTGACTGTAGGAGCGAATCAATATTCACCCGGAACTCCAGCCCCTGCTTTTACTCCTGAAATGGAAGAAACTACGCAGGCTTACATAGCCCAACTGAAAGAAATGACAGAAATGCTTTCGCGCTTTACAGCACAGGCCGAATCTCTTTCACATGATGCTGAGCAGATGAGCGCTTTAAACCGTAATCTGGCAGGTATCAACGCCATCTATGAAATGCAGCTTCGTAGTGCCAGCACTCAGATTAATACAATCGATCAGGTGCATGAACAAACCCGTAAGATGGCGCGTCAGATAGAAGAACTGAATGCTGTCTATGCCCGTATGCTACAAGCCGTGCAGGTTAAGTGATAAAGTGGTGAAGCGATAGAACGAGAGTTAAAGCTATCGTGCAGCCAAATTGTAAATTGTAAATTGTAAATAACCCCATGTCTCTGAACACCAACCCGGATTCTCCGCGTCAGAAGATGATAAACCTGATGTATATCGTCCTGATGGCGATGCTGGCACTCAACGTTTCGTCGGATGTGCTGAATGGTTTTTCATTGGTAGATGAAAGTCTTTCCCGTACAACGGTAAACTCTACCGTGCAGAATCAATCACTATATGACGGGCTTGCCGGTGCCAACGAACGTAATCCTGAGAAAATAGGACCGTGGTTTGAGAAAGCGGTACGTGTGAAGAATATGTCCGATTCGCTCTATAACTATGTGGATGAATTGAAACTACGCATTGTGAAGGAAGCGGATGGCAAGAATGGGGATGTTGCCAATATCTCCAATAAAGAAGATTTGGAAGCTGCTTCTTTTGTGATGCTTGCACCTGGTAGCGGACAGGGCAAAGCGCTGTTCAACCGCATCAATCAATACCGGGAAAATATTCTGACTCTTGTTACCGATCCGATACAACAGAAGATCATCCGTGATAATCTGGGTACTGAAGTACCGCGTAAGGCGTCAGCTGCAGGAAAAAACTGGCAGGAATATATCTTTGAAAATACTCCGGTGGCCGCAGCTGTCACGCTGTTAACCAAGCTGCAAAGTGATGTACGCTATGCTGAAGGTGAAGTATTGCATTTGTTGACGCAGAATACCGATGTGCAGGATGTACGTGTAAATCAACTTCAGGCTTATGTCATTCCTACCTCTCAGAATGTGGTGCGCGGTGGTACGTACAGTGCCCGCGTCATTCTGGCTGCTGTGGACTCTACTCAGCGTCCTTCTATTTATATCGCCGGTGAAAAGCAACCGGATAATGCCGAAGGATGGTTCGAAACCGTTTGCAACCGTACAGGGGAGTTCTTTTTGGATGGTTATCTGGAGTTGGCGCAAGGGAATGGCGAAGTGCTTCGCAGAGAGTTCTCACAGAAATATACGGTGGTTGAACCTACTGCTACGGTTTCAGCTACAATGATGAATGTACTCTATGCCGGATATGATAATCCGATCAGTATTTCCGTTCCCGGAGTGCCGGGGGGACAAGTACAGGCAAGTATTGTGAATGGAAACGGAACTCTGAATCGTGCCGGAAACGGGTATATTGCTCATCCTACGACTATCGGTAAAGATGTAGTGATTCGTGTGACGGCATCCGTTGGCGGACGTACACAGTCGATGGGGGATTATACTTATCGTGTGCGCCAGTTGCCTGATCCTTCACCGTTTATAGAATATACGGAAGACGGGACACCTAAACGATATCGGGGAGGCCGTGGATTATCTAAAGCAATTTTGATGAATACTCCCGGCATTGTAGCTGCTATTGATGATGGTTTGTTGAATATCAACTTCCGGGTGCTGGGATTTGAAACTGTTTTCTTTGATAATATGGGAAATGCAGTGCCGGAAGTGTCTTCGGGGGCTTCATTCTCTACACGTCAGAAAGATATGTTCCGCCGTTTATCCAGAGGTAAACGTTTCTATATTTCCCGGGTTCGTGCGGTGGGGCCGGATGGGGTGGAGCGTTTGTTGCCTACTACACTGGAAGTGATTGTGAATTAAAATTAGAAATCGAATATAATAAGGTATAAGACTATGAAACTTTCCTTGAAACTCATGATAGCTGTCACACTCTGTGCACTGGATCTTTCAGTGGGGTGGGCGCAAAGGCAATATCCGGGTTCGCCAGGCTTGCCGGAGGATGTGGTGTGGATGCGCGAAATCTATCGTACGCTGGATTTGACAAAGGATACCAATGGTGCATTATACTATCCGGTGGAACCGCAGGGAAATAAGATGAATCTTTTCGCTACCGTGTTCCGTTTGCTGGCGCAAAAGAAAATTCCGGCTTATGAATATCAGCTGGATGGTACGGAGCGCTTTCAGAAAGATGCTGAGGTGACTTTCCGTGATGTGCTGGATCGCTTTCAAATTTATTATGAACTGAAGAAAGTGGCAAATCGCCGTGACAGTGTTTTGTCTATCAGTAATAGTGATATACCTTCAGCGGATGTATTGAGTTACTTTGTGAAGGAGGTATGGTATTTTGATCAGCGTACTTCTACTTATGGCTCAGTGATAACGGCTATCTGTCCGGTGTTGCATCGTTCGGAAGAATTCAGTTCGGAGAAAGTGAAGTTACCTATGTTTTGGGTGAACTATAAAGACTTGGTTCCCTATCTGACTCAGACAAAAGTCTCCGTTAGCAATTATAATAATGCAGCAAACAGTACTTGGGATGACTTCTTTACGGCACGTTTGTATAAAGGAGATATTTATAAAACAACCAATCTGCAAAATCGTACTTTGTCACAATACTGTCCGACGGATAGCGCCATGGTGAAAGAGCAGAAGCGGATTGAGAAGGAACTGGTGGATTTTGAAAAGACATTGTATGGCAGGGATCTTATAGAAGAAACGGATTCGGTTTCCACAGCTTCGGGAATAAAAACAACGAAGACTAATTCGAAGAAAAGGGGGCGTGACAATGCTGTTACAACCAAAAGTAAATCTTCTTCCTCATCAAAGTCAAAATCTTCGGCAGGTAAGTCCCAATCGGTATCTAAGCGGGAAGCAGCAGCCCCGAAGGCGTCAGTACGACGACAACGCCGTTGAACAAAAATGAATCTTTATTGTTCTTTTTAAGAATAAATCCATATATTTGTCCCGATAATTTAAACAAAAAAGAATTATGAAGAAGATTTTTAGTGCTTTCATTATAGCTGTAGGCTGTATGTTTATGGCTATGCCTGCTCAGGCCCAACTCATTAAATGGGGTGTAAAGGGTGGTGTCAACTTGACAAAGATAGACTGGGATGGCGGATATAAAGGTAACAAGGACAACTCTGCCGGTTTCTTTATTGGTCCGATGGCTGAAATTACGATTCCTATTGTAGGCCTGGGTGTTGATGGTGCTTTGTTATTCTCGCAGAGAGGTAAGGGTGATGTAAAGCAAATCGGAGCGGAAGTTCCCATCAATCTGAAATATACGATTGGCTTGGGTAGTCTGCTGGGTGTTTATTTTGCTGCCGGTCCTGATTTTTTCTTTGATTTTGATAAGAAAGACAACGTTGATCGGAAGAAAACTCAGGTAGGACTTAATCTGGGAGTCGGTGTGAAGCTGATCAAGCACTTGCAAGTGGGTGTAAACTATCAGTTCCCGATGGGTGATAGCTTTAAATGGAAAGAGGTAGGTCATGCCATCGGTGCAAAGAATAAGACTTGGCAAATATCTGCCGCTTATCTCTTCTAAGAAAATAGAATCTATTGCGATATAATAGCGTTGCTGATTTTGATTGGCAACGCTATTTTTTTATTGTATCTTTGTCGCCGCAATGAAGAAATTTGTGGATGTCATATTGCCTTTGCCTCTGCCCCGCTATTTTACCTATTCTTTGCCTGAGGAATGGGCGGATGAGGTGCAAATGGGGTGTCGGGTAGTAGTTCCATTCGGGCGTAAGAAGTACTATACAGCGATTGTACGTAACGTACATTATTGTGAGCCGGCGGATTATGAGGTAAAAGAGGTATCTGCATTATTGGATGCCCATCCGATTTTATTGCCGGAACAATTTAAGTTTTGGGAGTGGCTGGCAGATTATTATCTCTGTACACAAGGCGATGTTTATAAGGCTGCTCTGCCTTCCGGCCTGAAGCTGGAGAGCGAGACGATGGTAGAGTATAATCCGGATTTTGAATCGGAAGTTCGTTTGCCGGAGCGTGAGCAGAAGATATTGGATTTGCTCTCTGCGGAGCCCGAACAGTGTGTGACAAAACTGGAAAAAGACAGCGGCCTCAAGAATATACTTTCCGTAATTAAATCCTTGCTGGATAAGGAGGCCATCTTTGTAAAAGAAGAACTTCGCCGGACTTATAAGCCAAAGACCGAAACGCGAGTGCGACTGGCGGACGAAGTACGGAATGAAAAACGGCTGCAAGAACTTTTTGATGAATTGGCGCGTGCTCCGAAGCAACTGGATTTACTGATGAAATATATCGAACTATCCGGTATTTTGGGAGGTGACGGGCTGAAAAGTTTTCCTAAAGAGGTTAATAAGAAAGAACTATTGCTGCGGGCATCCGCTTCGCCGGCTGTGTTCAATGGCTTGGTAGATAAACATATCTTTGAAGTTTACCAACAGGAAGTGGGACGGCTGAATTCCGTTCTTCGGGAAATTCTTCCCATTAATCCTTTGAATGAACATCAAAAAATGGCATACGATGAGGTTGTACGAAGCTTCCAATCCAAGAATGTGTGTCTGCTCCATGGGGTAACTGCCAGCGGGAAAACTGAAATCTATATTCATTTGATAGAAGAAACTATCCGGCAGGGAAAACAAGTGTTGTACCTGCTACCTGAAATAGCTCTTACCACTCAGATTACCGAACGTCTGCAACGGGTGTTCGGAGATCATTTAGGAATTTATCATTCTAAATTTCCGGATGCCGAGCGTGTAGAAATCTGGCAGAAGCAGCTGACGGAAAAGGGATATGATATTATCCTTGGAGTTCGTTCTTCTGTTTTTCTGCCTTTTCGTAACCTCGGGTTGGTGATTGTGGATGAAGAACATGAGAATACCTATAAACAACAGGATCCGGCTCCCCGTTATCATGCCCGGAATGCGGCAATCATATTGGCAGCCATGTATGGTGCCAAGACCTTGCTGGGCACAGCTACCCCTTCTATTGAAACCTGGCATAATGCTTCTTCCGGGAAGTATGGACTGGTGGAGCTGAAAGAGCGGTATAAAGAAATTCAATTACCGGAAATTATCCCCGTGGATATCCATGAGTTGCATCGCAAGAAGCGTATGAACGGACCATTCTCGCCGTTGTTGCTTCAATATATTCATGAGGCTTTGGATCAAAAACAACAAGTCATCTTGTTTCAGAACCGGCGTGGCTTTGCTCCGATGATTGAGTGTAATACATGCGGGTGGGTGCCGAAGTGTAAAAACTGTGATGTGAGCCTGACATTTCACAAAGGATTGAATCAGCTGACTTGCCATTACTGCGGTTATACCTATCAACTGCCCCATAAGTGCCCGGCTTGCGAGGGTACTGACTTGCGTAATCGTGGGTTTGGTACAGAGAAGATAGAGGATGATATCAAGATTTTATTTCCCGAAGCCGCTGTTGCCCGTATGGATTTGGATACCACTCGTACCCGCTCTGCTTATGAACGTATCATTGCAGATTTTGAGCAGGGGAAAACGGATATATTGATCGGTACACAGATGGTTTCCAAAGGATTGGACTTTGATCATGTCAGTGTGGTAGGTATCCTGAACGCAGATACAATGTTGAATTATCCTGATTTCCGTTCGTATGAGCGTGCTTTTCAGTTGATGGCACAAGTGGCAGGACGTGCCGGACGGAAGAATAAACGCGGACGTGTAATTTTGCAGACAAAAAGTATCGATCACCCTATTATAGCTCAGGTCATCCATAACGATTTTGACCAGATGGTGGCGGGACAGCTTGCTGAACGTCAGATGTTCCACTACCCGCCTTACTATCGTCTGGTGTATGTCTATCTGAAAAACCGCAATGAACAATTGCTTGACCTGATGGCACAAACCATGTCAGGCAAGTTGCGTGCAGTCTTCGGTAATCGTGTATTGGGACCGGATAAACCGCCTGTTGCCCGGATACAAACATTATTTATCCGGAAGATTATTGTCAAGATAGAGTATAATGCTCCGATGGCTCGCGCCCGCGAACTGCTGGTGCAGGTTCAGAAGGAGATGGTGGCGGAGGATCGTTTTAAATCTTTAATCGTCTATTATGATGTAGATCCAATGTAAAGGCTACTCTTTGGTTCCTTGCAGAATACCGGAATCTGTATCTATATTCTGAATTCCCTTATTGGCACCCTTGTATTGTCGTCCGAAGTTCAGATTAAAATTGAGCTTGACAACAATGGTATTTGACATATTCGTACTGTGTATATCTGATTTTACAGGATTCAGTGCAGACCAGTTCGCATTCTCGGAGCGGTAAGTCTTCATAAATGGATTGTGTATTCCTGCCATAATAGACCATGCCGGTTGTTTATAACCTATCATGAGTGTATGCATCAGATCACCTTTCAGCAATTGTTCACTGTATACATACCGGTTGGGTGGAGTGATGGTCATAAAGCTCAGAAGCCAGTTCTTATAGGAAGCATCCAGGTTAATACGTAATTCTTTTAGGGTATAGGTGTGCAGGTAATTGTTTCCTGTACTTATATACCGGTTAATTCCCGGTGTAACAGAAAGGCTGATGTGATCTTTCCAAGGCTTTATCTTGAATGTGACTTCCGCTGCCAGATGTTGGAAGGACTTCTGGTTTTCATAAGTGTGGATAAACATACCTTCTTCATAAATCACAGATTCCATGATGGGATTCTTTTCGTATGCATAGCTCACCAAAGCGTCAATACTGAAAATTCCTGTGCTGAATATTGCGTTAAAATCTTGAATCGTACTACGGAATGATTTTAAGTCCGGGTTACCCCTACGAGTTTGTAGGATGTCGATTCTTTGCTCCACATCATTCAAATAAGCTATGGAAGGGGCGTTGTTTTTCAGATTGATATGATAGCGGAAATGCAGATTGTCCACAGGGTTGTAGGATACTAAGAGAGAAGGTTGGAAGCCATATCTTTCACTATGGTTATCTCTCTGACTGTAGTAGAAACGGTTGAGTGATAGATTTGCTATGTATCCCCAATTCTGAATTTTACCTTTATACTCGGTGTAGGCATAACTTTCCGCTTGTTTTAGGAGGACGTTCATTACATCTTCCCCTTCATAGCGGTTGTCTGTATAAGATTGCATATGTCTAAGGCCTCCTGTCAGTGTTCCTTGCCCTAATTTTTTCTCATAAATGCCTTCAGCTATCAGCGAATATTTCTTTCCGGCAATATTGGAATATAACTCTGTATTGGCGATGCCTTCCTGTTTCTCCTGATAAATGCGTGTATTGCTGCTCTTGATGTACGTGCCGACAAGATTGAATATGAGTCGTTGGTCATTCTTTAGATTCTGCTGATAGTATAGATCGAGGGATGGCAAATGGTTTCGTTCCTGGGTATGGTCGTAGATGGATACCGGGATGTCGGAATCAGATGTGTAGAGTTTGCTCTTCCGGTCTTCATATCCGGCAGGATTATCTTGCAAGGTATATCTGAATTGTGCATTAAAGAGATATTTTCCTTTTTCTTGCAGAGTATAGTTTAGGTTGGAAGCTAACAATTTCTTATTGAACAGCGTTGGCTCTCCGGTTTCCAGGCGATGAAGTTCATTGTCGGGGAAAATGAAGCGTTCGTCATACTCACGTGTCCAGTCTCCTTTACGTTGTATATACCGCACGTTGGCTGAGATTTCAGACTTTCCGTAGTTATATCTTCCGGAAATCATATCGTCAATAGAGGTGCGGTTGCTACTGAGACTGTGGATGGCACCGCCGCTGACGCTACCTCCCGCTTTTTTGTTTTTGGTTATATAATCTATCACGGCAGCAGCGTTTCCGTAGCGTACTCCTGGAGTATCGTGATATTCTATGCGGAGAATATCTTCGGGGCTGAGGGAGGATATCTCTGTATAAGTAACCCGAACACCGTTGATCCGTAATTGTACTTCTCCGTTGCCGGAAGTGGTTATTTCGCCCGACATGATATCAACTGTGATTCGGGGAAGCTGTAATTTGCCTAATAAGTCTATGCCGCTGGACGACATTTTCAGTTGATTCTGGGTCGGAAGTATTACTTTACGGTCGCCTTTTTCGATGATAGACCGTGCCTGGATGGCAACTTCATCCAGAGAGATAGCCATGACTCCGGTAGAATCTTTAGCAATGAGTTGGGCATAGGAGGGGCTGGCCATACACAGTAGTATGGTCAAAATTGACACTATTGTTTTCATAATTTTTGTGGGAATAGCTGTTACCCGGTGGGTAAAACAGAGAGTTTAAAAATGAGGTTAGTAATTTAGAAGGTCGCTATACAGTCCTTTCAACCGTTCGCGAAGGTGGATGACGGCATAATGTTTTCGTGATAATAAAGTGTTGACTGATATCCCGGTAGCACTGGCAACTTCTTTAGCTGACAATCCTTCCATTTCCAGTAACTCAAATGCTTCCCGTTGTTCGGGCGGTAGTTCGGCAAGAGCTGTTTCAAGTTCTTGCCACACGAGTGACCGCATGTATTCTACTTCCGGAGTAGGCGGAGCATCGCTGAACAGCACTTCCGAAAACTCGCTCAGTACATTGTCTTCTTTATCATAGCTTGAATCGGGTAGTTCTTCTTCCTGCATCTTTTTGCCTTTATTGATAATCGTATTTCGTGCTACGCGATATAGCCATGCTGTTACCTGTTCGATGGGATTGAAAGTGCTTTCAATGGTTTTCACCAATTGATACAGCACATCTTGCAGAATATCTTCGGCATCTTCCTTACTGGAAACCCGCTTGCGGATAAATGCTTTCAGGCGGGGTTGATGTTCCACAATCAGTTCTTCCAAACTGTTGCCTTTACCGGTCAGATTATTCATTCTCTTTGGGAGTTTCGCTACCGTTGTTTCTATCAAAGTTTCTCTCGTTGAAGAATCCGTCTCTTCCGAAAGGGCCACCGAATCCGAACTTCTTTCTTTTATTAATGAAATCCTTGCGTTCTTCCGGAGACATCTTCTCCCATTTAGCGCGGAACGGGTTACCCTCTTTACCACCGGGCATTCCTCTTCGGGCGGGGAAAGCTCCTCTACCAGGGAAACCTCCGAAGAAAATGCGTGCAAGTACGAATAATGCCAAAGCTTGCCAGAAATTGATGGTTGCCAGCCCTAAGACTCCGGGCACTACGAAATTCCATAATAGCATGACTATTGCTCCAAAAGCCGCAATGGCTAATACCCAAAACAAAGATATAATAAAAAATCTTTTTTTCATGATGTTCTAATTTTATTGATTTACATATTACTTTGAAAACGTTCTCTGTATATGCTGACAACTGAGAAGAAGAAATATTTTAAGAGAATGCAAAAAAACTTCTATATTTGCGTTCCTAAATTAAAAAATGTGCTTATGAAGCCTCATAGAATACTTTTTGTTTGCCTGGGTAATATTTGCCGTTCTTCCTCTGCGGAAGGTGTGATGAATCATTTGGTTTCAGAAGCCGGACTGGAAGATCAGTTTGTGATAGACTCTGCCGGTATTCTCTCTTATCATCGAGGAGAGTTGCCTGACAGCCGGATGCGTGCTCACGCTATTCGTCGAGGTTACGAACTCACACATCGTTCGCGTCCCGTACAGACGGAAGACTTTTATAACTTCGATTTGATAATAGGGATGGATGACCGGAATATTGAAGATTTGAAAGACCGTGCGCCCTCCCCTGAAGAATGGAAGAAGATACACCGTATGACGGAATTCTGTACTCGTTTTACGCATGCCGACCACGTTCCCGATCCGTATTATGGTGGGGCGGAAGGATTTGAATATGTGCTCGACTTGCTGGAGGATGCTTGTGCCGGGCTGTTGGAACATCTGAAATAATCGGGTTCGTCAGTGCGTGGTGTCTTGATAGAATCTCTTGTCTTCATTCAGGCTGCATGTTGCATCCACTCCTGCACTTTGTAGTACTTCGGCAATATCATTCAAGGTTCGGCGCGATACCCTTCCTATATAATAGAGGCGATAGTGATAGTCTTTATCCAATATCTCCATAACATGCGTAAAAGCCTGTTCGCGTGCAAAGTCAAAATTGACTTTGAGTATATCTTCGTAAGGATACTTGATTTCACGTCCTACGCTGTATATCCTAAGGCTTTCGTTATCTACTTTCAGATAACAGAAACGTGTCATCAACATGTGTATAAAGTAGATACTCAGGCCGAATGAAATGATTCCGAGAATATATGCCCACCAACTTCCGAATACTACAGCCTGATATCCCAATATCATAAACGTGATGAAAAGCACAAAGAAGTAGAACATATAGAGTGATGGGCGCTGATAGGTCGTGGTCGGAATCTCTGCTACTGTCCGTTTTCGGGTGATATGGTTCTCAAAAGGTATATCTTGTGAAATCAGATAGCGGATAACAGATGACGGCTTTTGAAACGGATGGACATAAAAAGCTCTTTGAATACCCTGTTTTAGGCGCAATGTTAATATGCCCGCGCCATATTTATCTTTGACCTTCAGGTTGCTCTTGCGCGGAACTTCATGAAAACGTTTCATGAAACTGAAACTTTGGATGTCGTGTAGCCGGATACCTCTGCGTTGTAGCAGGCTTTCGGTACGTTTCTGGTCTTGTGCGATTGTTTTCATATCTTTTATTTTTTAAGTTCGGGATAGCTGATGCGGGTATGATAAATTGTTTTCAGTTTCTCTTTGAACACCGATTTCACGATAGCAATGTCTTTGAATGTAATAGGACATTCTTTGAAGAAACCTTCTTCTACCTGAGAGTCTATAATCTTTTCCACCAGATTGTTGATGCTCTCTTCCGTATATTCGGGCAGACTACGGGATGCAGCTTCTACTGCATCCGCCATCATCAGAATGGCCGTTTCGCGGGTGAACGGGTTTGGACCGGGGTAAGTGAATAATTCCTCGTTCGGCTCTTCATCGGGATGCTCGTTCTTCCAAGAGATATAGAAGTATTTAGTCTTTCCCTTACCGTGATGGGTACTGATGAAGTCTTTTATCACTTTAGGCAAATTGTTTTTTTCCGCCAGTTTCAGTCCGTCCGTCACGTGACTGATTATCACCTGTGCACTTTGCTCGTAGCTAAGATTTTTATGCGGATTGACACCTCCTGATTGGTTTTCAGTAAAGAATACCGGATTTTCCATTTTTCCGATGTCGTGGTACAAAGCTCCGGTACGCACCAACTGGCTCTTAGCTCCAATACGGTTGGCAGCTTCTGCGGCAAGATTAGCCACTTGCATGGAATGTTGAAAAGTGCCCGGAACAGTCTCTGACAAACGGCGCAGCAACGGGCTGTTGATATTGGAAAGTTCTACCAGAGTAACGTTGGAAGTAAATCCAAATGTTTTCTCCAACAAGAACAGAAGCGGATAGGTGAACAATAGAAGTATACCATTGACTATAAAGTAACTATACATACTTCCGTTTAATTTCGATAAATCGTTTTCGGTGATCAGTTCGAAAGCGAAGTAAAGAGCAGCATAGGTCAGTATCACTAATAATGCCGTACGGAAGAGTTGCGAACGTTGTGACAATTCGCGCAAACTGAAAATAGCGACCAGACCGGCAGCCAGTTGCAGCAATATAAATTCGTGTGGGTAGCGTAGGCAAATGGAGCAGATCAGTATAGTGACCACCTGCGTAAGGAATGCTGTGCGTGAATCGAGGAATACGCGGATAATGATAGGCAGCATGGCATACGGAATGATATAAACATTGTATATGTTATTCGACACCATGAGTGCTGTCACTACACAATAGAACATAATCAGTGTAAATAGTAGGGATAAACTCCCCTTGCGTTCGTAATAATCCTTGCGGAATAAATCGAGGTACAGCATAAAACACAGCATGAAAATGCTGACAAACAAGATTTGTCCGGTCAATATCAAACGTTTTTGTCCGATGGATTCACTACGTTGGATAGACTCCTTTCTCAGACTTTCAAGGATATTATAAGTTTCCTTATCTACGATTTCCCCCCGATCAATGATCTTCTGGCCACTTTGTACAACACCATTGGCCCAGGCATAATTATCCAATGCTTCCTTCTTGGCTGTTTCGGTGCGTTGCTCATCGTAAGTCAGATTAGGGTACAAATATTCGTTGAGTGAGCACTGGCGCAGGATATACGGAGAATAATGTGCCGTGTCCGCAGTGAGCAGGTAGGCATAAGCGTCTTTAACGGAAAAAAGCTGTTCGGTCCCCCGCTGGTTGGCCAGCTTATCATCAATCACCATGATGACAGCGGTGCTGTCTTTTTGTAATTTGCTGCGTTCTTCGGTAGAAAGTATACCTGCTTTATAAATTTCGGATAACCTTTTCTCCAGATAGCGCATATAGTCAGAAGACGGAACAATGTCGCGTAAGTGACTTTGATAATCCGTTTTTAATTTGCTAAGCACGGTTTTTTCTACATTTTTATCCAACTGATAGTAGGGTTGGAAACTGGCAAGAATGCTGTCTTGTTCATGTTTTACTACAGCATCATCTTTATATATGGGGAAATTGAATGTGGCCATAAGTTGCCCATACTTCCATGGTTTGTCAATATCGAACTGATAATTAAACTTGCCGTCACGCGGTAAGAAGTATACTATGATGGCTACCGTGCCGATAAAAATGAGTGCTTTGTATAGCAAATCTCTGTAAGAAAAGCTTTTTTTAGTCTTGGATTTATTCATATCGGTTGAATTTTTTGCGAAAAGTACAAAAAAAAACATTAGTGTGGAAAAAAAGGTTTAATTTTGCCGTCTAATTATCTCATAAGTAATGCAAAATATGACAGAAAGAAGAGTCAGAGTCCGTTTTGCCCCGAGTCCTACGGGGGCTTTGCACATTGGTGGTGTGCGTACAGCATTATATAATTATCTCTTTGCGCGCCAGCATGGGGGAGACATGATTTTCCGCATTGAAGATACTGATAGTAACCGTTTTGTACCTGGTGCAGAAGAATATATCCTTGAGTCTTTCAAGTGGTTGGGCATTCCGTTTGATGAGGGTGTCAGCTTTGGTGGGAAATATGGTCCGTACCGTCAGTCCGAACGCCGCGAAATATACAAGAAGTATGTGAAGGTATTATTGGAGAATGATAAGGCTTATATCGCTTTTGATACTCCTGAAGAACTGGATGCGAAACGTGCCGAGATAGCCAATTTCCAATATGATGCTTCTACTCGTATGCAAATGCGTAATTCATTGACACTTTCGAAAGAAGAAGTGGATGCATTGATTGCTGAGGGTAAGCAGTACGTAGTTCGTTTCAAGATAGAACCCAATGAAGATGTACATGTAAACGACTTGATTCGTGGTGAGGTAATAATCAATTCTTCCATTTTGGATGATAAAGTACTTTATAAATCAGCTGACGAACTGCCAACTTATCATCTTGCCAATATTGTAGATGACCACTTGATGGAAGTTTCCCATGTGATTCGTGGCGAGGAGTGGTTACCTTCTGCACCTCTGCATGTATTGTTGTATCGTGCTTTCGGGTGGGAAGATACAATGCCGGCTTTTGCTCATCTGCCTCTGCTGTTGAAACCGGAAGGTAACGGCAAATTGAGTAAACGTGACGGTGACCGCCTTGGTTTTCCTGTATTCCCGTTGGAATGGCATGATCCCAAAACCGGTGAAATATCTTCTGGATATCGCGAGTCGGGATATTTGCCTGAGGCTGTAATTAATTTCCTTGCTTTGCTGGGTTGGAATCCGGGTAATGATCAGGAGCTGATGTCAATGGATGAGTTGATCAAATTGTTCGATTTGAGTCATTGTAGCAAGTCTGGCGCTAAATTTGATTATAAAAAAGGCATCTGGTTCAATCATGAGTATATATTGTTGAAGCCTGATGAAGAAATAGCGGAACTTTTTGTTCCGGTTCTGAAAGAACATGGAGTAGAAGTTCCGTTCGAGAAAGTAGTAACGGTGGTAGGCATGATGAAGAATCGTGTAAGTTTCGTACGGGAACTTTGGGAAGCATCCAGTTTCTTCTTTGTTGCTCCAACGGAATATGATGAGAAAACCGTGAAGAAACGCTGGAAAGAAGATTCGGCCCAGTGTATGACAGAATTGATGGAAGTACTGGCAGGAATTGAAGATTTTGGCATTGAGAATCAGGAAAAGATTGTAATGGATTGGATTGCCGAAAAAGGATATCATACCGGAAACATTATGAATGCTTTCCGCCTGACATTGGTAGGTGAGGGGAAAGGCCCGCATATGTTCGACATCTCTTGGGTGCTGGGCAAAGAAGAGACACTGGCGCGTATGAAGCGTGCAATTGAAGTACTTTCTTAATTCAATAAGTATGCTTTACGACCTTGCGATAGGTATCTATGACCTTTTGGTGCATCTTGCGGCTCCATTCAGCCGCAAGCCCCGTAAAATGATGAAGGGGCATTGGGTAGTGTATGAACTTCTCAGGCAACAATTGGAAAAAGATGTACGTTATATTTGGTTTCATGCCGCTTCTTTAGGCGAATTTGAACAGGGGCGTCCCCTGATTGAAAAAATTCGTGCCAAATATCCCGATTATGGTATATTACTGACATTCTTTTCTCCTTCGGGATACGAGGTACGCAAAAATTATCGCGGGGCGGATGTAGTGTGCTACCTACCGTTCGACAAGCCTCGGAATGTGAAGAAATTCCTGGATATAGCCAATCCTTGCATGGCATTCTTCATTAAATATGAGTTCTGGAAGAATTATCTCGATGAATTACATAAGCGTCGTATTCCGGTGTACAGTGTGTCATCTATATTTCGTCGTGGCCAGGTGTTCTTTAAGTGGTATGGTGGTACGTATCGCCATGTTCTTCGTAATTTCGACCACTTATTCGTACAGAATGAACGTTCCAAACGTTATTTGAGTAAGATTGGCATCAACCGTGTGACAGTGGTCGGCGATACGCGTTTCGACCGGGTGTTGCAGATACGTGAGGAGGCGAAAGAATTGCCTTTGGTGAAACTCTTTAAGAATAACACCATGACCTTCGTAGCTGGTAGTTCCTGGCAACCGGATGAGGATCTGTTTATTGAATATTTCAATAATCATCCAGAAGTGAAATTGATCATTGCTCCACATGTGATAGATGAGAATCATCTGGTAGAGATTATCCGGAAGTTGAAACGCCCGTATGTTCGTTATACGCGTGCGGATGAAAAGAATGTGTTGAAAGCGGATTGTTTGATTATAGATTGTTTCGGTCTGCTTTCTTCTATTTACCGTTATGGTGAAATTGCATATATTGGAGGTGGCTTCGGGGTCGGTATTCATAATACGTTGGAAGCAGCTGTTTATGGAATTCCTGTAATATTCGGACCTAAGTACCAGAAGTTTATGGAAGCAATTCAACTTTTAGAAGCCCAGGGTGCATTTTCTATCAAGAATTATGAAGAACTGAAAGAATTGTTGGACCGTATGTTGGCTGATGAGGTTTTCTTGCGCGAAACCGGAACGAATGCCGGATACTACGTCACTAGTAATGCTGGGGCTACGGATAAGATATTAAGTATGATTAATTTCTAAGGAATACGAAATAATGAGAACAGCGGGCGGATAGATTTCTATTCGCCCGCTGTTGTATATGGAAGTTCATCTGGCTTTATTCTTTATACCAGTTAGAATACATCAGATAATTGTGTGCTATCTTCTGATTCAGTTCTTTAGCCTGAGCCGGATCTACTTTTTTTATGAACTTGGCAGGTACACCGCCCCAGATGCTTCCCGGTTCAATAACTGTATTGCTTAAGACCAATGAACCGGCGGCAACGATAGCTCCTTCGCCTATCACTGCATGGTCAAGGATTGTAGAACCCATTCCCACTAATGCATAGTCTTTGATGGTGGCTCCGTGAATAGTAACATTATGTCCTACAGAAACGTGGTCACCTATTTCAATTGTAGACTTTTCATATAATGTGTGCAGCACACTTCCGTCTTGTATATTGACTCCATTCCCGATACGGATAGAATTTACATCTCCGCGCAATACTGTGCTGAACCAAATGCTGCAATCGTGCCCCATTTTTACGTCTCCGATGATGGCTGCGTTATCAGCTAAAAAACAATTTTCGCCAAACTCGGGAGTAAACCCTCTTACTGATTTAATTAATGCCATTTTATATAGTGGTTAATATTTTGATTATAATTGATTCGTTGCTTCTTTCAACCATGCCTGTTCTTCTTTGTTCAAGCTGGGCGATAATTTCTCATATACAGTCTGATGATATTGGTTAAGCCAATTGATTTCTTCTGATGTGAGCAATTCTTTGATAATTCCCTTTTTACAAATAGGGCAAAGGGTTACTGTCTCAAATTGTAGATAGTTGCCAAACATTCCTTCTCCGGCTGGTACTACTAAAACCAGATTCTCCGTACGAATCCCATGACTTCCGGCTTTATATACTCCCGGTTCATTGGAAGTCAGCATACCCAATTGCAATGTTACCGGATTTTCATTCATACGAATACTCTGAGGGCCTTCGTGTACATTCAGAAAATGGCCTACACCATGCCCTGTGCCATGCAGGAAGTTCATTCTTCTTTGCCATATCGGCATACGTGCCAGCACATCTAGTTGCGCACCCCGTGTACCGGCAGGGAATACAGCCATTGCCAGTGCAATGTGCCCCTTCAGTATCAATGTATAATCTGTCTTTTCTTCTTCTGTCAGTTTTCCTAAAGCAATGGTACGTGTGATATCTGTTGTTCCATCCAGATATTGTGCCCCTGAATCCAATAGCAAAAAACCTTCCGGTTTTAGCTGGACATCTGTTTCGGGAGTGGCTTCATAGTGCACGATGGCTCCATGTTCCTTGTATCCGGCAATCGTATCGAAACTTTCTCCCATATATAAATCCTGTTCCGCACGAAATTCATGCAGTTTTTTATCTATGCTGATTTCTGTTTCCTTACCCGTTGGAACAGATGCTTCTAACCATTTCAGAAACTTAACCAAAGCTACTCCATCCCGTTGCATGGCAGCATGTATTCCAGCTATTTCCTGTTCGTTGCGGATGGCTTTCAATAAGGTGACCGGAGAAGCGCCATGAATAATCCTGCAATCAGGATTGACTGCTGAATACATAGTATAATTTGTTTTAGCCGGATTAAGAAGCAGACTCTCAACACTGATCCGGCTGAGGTATGCTTCTGCTTCCTCGTAGGTGTGCAGGTTTACTCCTGTTTCTTTCATATAAGTAGCAACCTCAGCGGTTATCTTTTGAGGTTGAATGAAATAGTGAGTTTCGTTCTCTTCGATAAGTAGATAGCTGACAAGCACGGGATTGCAATGTACATCGTTTCCACGCAGATTGAGAGTCCATGCGATTTCATCTAAAGCGGATAAGAACAATGCCTTCGCATTGCACTTTTTTAGTTCTTTTCGAATAATGGCAATCTTTTCTATGCTGCTTTTTCCTGCATATTGGGTTTCATAAATAAAAGCAGGAGCTTCCGGCATTGGCGGACGATCCGTCCATAATTTATCTAAGGGATCTGAGATGCTTTTTACTTTTATCTGACATTTTTGCAACTCGGCTTGCATCCTTTCTACTTCTTCTGCAGAAAACATCTTTCCATCTATGCCGACAGCATCGCCAGGAGTTAGTTGTGTACTTAAAAAAGCTGAAATGCTGGGTGTTTCGGGAAGCATCTCCTTATAAAGTTTTATTTCCGTGCCTTTTAATTGCTGGGCAGCCTGGAGAAAATAGCGAGAGTCAGTCCATAGTCCTGCTTGGCTTGTAGTAATAACAACGGTTCCTGCCGAACCAGTAAAGCCGGAAATCCATTCCCGGGATTTCCAGTGGGGAGCAACATATTCGCTCAGATGAGGGTCGGTACTTGGGATAATAAAGGCTTGTATGCCTTCCTGGCTGAACAATGCCCGTAGGCCTTGTAGCCGATCATTGATAGTTTGGCTCATATACTATATATAATAAGGTGTAACATTCACTCTTCAAAGATACTCACTTTCTCTGAATTTTTTCGAAGGATGGTCACACTTTATCTGTATCGAGAATTTGTTTTTGGCGGGTTGTGAATCAGCTACAAGCTACAAGCGCCTTTCGGATATAGCGCAGCTACTTGTAGCTCGTAACTGTACGGTAACGAATGATTTCAGCGTTTCTATAGTTTTTTCTTATAAGTTTTAGCTTCTTCATTAGTAGAGATTTATTCTTTCCATCACGGAGAAAGTTTCTTTCCACCGCGGGGTACTTTTCTTTCCACCACGGTGGAAAGAAAAGTACCCCGCGGTGGAAAGAATAAGTATTTGCTATGGTTGCGCTTAGTTTTCACAAGAGAAAGAGATAAAAGTGACGGTGCGGTGATTTAATTTGGCATTTTGCAGCTAATTCTTTACCTGTTTCCTTTTTTATTGATCCGGATTTATTTTTCTGTAGGTCTAAATCTTGTTTCTTTTTGCAGAATTTTCGGCAGAAAGTTTTGTGAATAAAGAAAGTATGTGTAATTTTGCCGCTCAATTTAATCGTGAGATTTTTAAACCATTAACATTTAATTAAAAGAAAATGATTGTAGTACCTGTAAAAGAAGGCGAAAACATTGAAAAAGCGCTGAAGAAGTTTAAGAGAAAATTTGAAAAAACTGGCATCGTTAAAGAGTTGAGAAGCAGACAACAGTTTGATAAACCGTCTGTAACTAAAAGACTTAAGAAAGAACGCGCAGTTTACGTACAACAACTTCAGCAAGTAGAAGATTAATAATTCGTAATTTCCTTTGAATTATTGAATTCTTTTCATACATTCGTTGCATGATTTTTGATGTAGCGATATATGTGGTTGACAAACTCTTTTCTTGACTATCTCCAGTACGAACGGAATTATTCTGAAGAGACTATAAAGTCTTATCGGGAGGATTTATGTCAATTTGAGAAATTTGCAAGAGAAGAAATTGGAGATTCTGCTCTATCGGAAGTAAAGGCTGAACTTGTTCGTGAATGGATTGTTTCTTTAATGGACAAGGGATATACTTCTACTTCAATTAATCGGAAGTTAAGTTCGCTCAGGTCATTTTATAAATTCCTTTTAAGGAAAGGTGAAGTGTGCGTGAATCCATTGCAAAAGATAACGGGGCCTAAAAATAAGAAGCCGTTACCTACTTTTCTAAGGGAAAGTGAGATGGATAAATTGCTGGACGAAGTGGATTTCGGTGAAGGATTTAAAGGGTGTCGTGATCATATGATTATTGAAATGTTTTATGCTACAGGTATAAGACTTTCAGAATTGATAGGATTAGATGATAAAAATGTAGATTTCTCTTCTTTACTTATTAAAGTAACGGGGAAAAGAAATAAACAACGTTTGATACCTTTTGGCGAAGAGTTGAAGAATGCAATGATAGAGTATGTCAATGTAAGGAATGAGATTGTTCAGGCTCGCACGGACGCTTTTTTTGTTCGTGAGAGTGGAGAACGACTTTCCCGCAGTATTGTAGAAAATCTAGTGAAACGAAACCTTTCGAAGGTAGTGACGTTGAAAAAACGTAGTCCTCATGTGCTCAGGCATACTTTTGCTACGACGATGCTGAATCATGATGCAGAGCTCGGGGCGATAAAAGAACTTCTCGGTCACGAGAGTTTGGCGACAACGGAGGTTTATACGCATACTACTTTTGAAGAACTTAAAAAAGTGTATAACCAGGCTCATCCTCGGGCCTAAAAGTAAGGAGGTAAGTATGGAAGTAAGAATTCAGTCAATTCACTTTGATGCGTCAGAGCAATTGCAGGCTTTTGTTCAGAAGAAAGCAGTAAAATTGGAAAAGTATTACGATGATATAAAGAAAGTAGAGGTGTCATTAAAGGTTGTGAAGCCAGAGACCGCAGAAAATAAAGAAGCAGGTATAAAGGTTATTATTCCCAATGGGGAATTTTATGCAAGCAAAATCTGCGATACGTTTGAAGAGGCGATTGATTTGAGTGTTGAGGCCTTGGAAAAACAGCTGGTTAAACACAAGGAAAAACAACGGAGCAAATAAAATTTCGCTAAAATTTTGCGGAAAAGAAATAAATGCCTAAATTTGCAGCCGTTTCGCTCACGATAGAACGTAACGGTTGCATTTTTTGAGTAATTGCCTCTTTAGCTCAGCTGGCCAGAGCACGTGATTTGTAATCTCGGGGTCGTTGGTTCGAATCCGACAAGAGGCTCAAAAAAAACATAAGGAAAAAAGAGTTCTTTGTTTAAATGTAAGGGCAAATACCAGAGTGGCCAAATGGGGCAGACTGTAAATCTGCTGGCTTACGCCTTCGGTGGTTCGAATCCATCTTTGCCCACAACTCTTATTCTCCTTGCTGTTATAGCTCAGCGGTAGAGCACTTCCTTGGTAAGGAAGAGGTCCCGGGTTCAAGTCCCGGTAACAGCTCACAAAGATGTAAAAGCTGATTATTAATCAAATAAATAACAAGTAAAGCTATGGCTAAAGAGAAATTCGAACGTAAAAAACCGCACGTAAACATCGGTACAATCGGTCACGTTGACCACGGTAAAACCACGTTGACTGCTGCTATCACTACAGTGTTGGCAAAGAAAGGTCTTTCAGAAGTTAAGTCTTTCGATCAGATTGATAATGCTCCTGAAGAAAAAGAAAGAGGTATCACTATTAATACTTCTCACGTAGAGTATGAAACCGCTAATCGTCACTATGCTCACGTAGACTGTCCGGGTCACGCCGACTACGTAAAGAACATGGTAACTGGTGCTGCTCAGATGGATGGTGCTATCATCGTAGTTGCTGCTACTGATGGTCCGATGCCTCAAACTCGTGAACATATCTTGTTGGCTCGTCAGGTAAATGTACCGAAGCTTGTTGTATTCATGAACAAGTGTGATATGGTTGACGATGAAGAAATGTTGGAACTTGTTGAGATGGAAATGCGCGAATTACTCGCTGCATACGAATTTGACGGTGACAATACTCCTATCATCCGTGGTTCTGCTCTTGGTGCATTGAATGGTGTGGAAAAATGGGAAGACAAAGTTATGGAATTGATGGATGCAGTTGATAATTGGATTCCGTTGCCTCCGCGTGACATTGATAAACCATTCTTGATGCCGGTTGAAGACGTATTCTCTATTACTGGTCGTGGTACTGTTGCTACTGGTCGTATCGAAGCTGGTATCATCCACGTAGGTGATGAAGTTGAAATCCTCGGTCTGGGTGAAGATAAGAAATCTGTTGTAACTGGTGTTGAAATGTTCCGCAAATTGCTGGATCAGGGTGAAGCTGGTGATAACGTAGGTTTGTTGCTTCGTGGTATTGATAAAGAATCTATCAAACGTGGTATGGTTCTTTGTAAACCGGGTCAGATTAAACCTCACTCTAAATTCAAAGCAGAGGTTTATATCCTGAAGAAAGAAGAAGGTGGTCGTCACACTCCATTCCATAACAAATATCGTCCTCAGTTCTATCTGCGTACTATGGACTGTACAGGTGAAATCACTCTTCCGGAAGGAACTGAAATGGTAATGCCTGGTGATAACGTAGAAATTAACGTAGAATTGATCTATCCGGTAGCTTTGAACGTAGGTTTGCGTTTTGCTATCCGTGAAGGTGGTCGTACGGTAGGTTCTGGTCAGATTACTGAAATCCTTGACTAATTACCAAATATATTAATCAGTTCCCGGTTTATATCGGGAACTGATTATATTCACACGGGAGTAGCTCAGTTGGTAGAGCACCGGTCTCCAAAACCGGGTGTCGGGA